>Ga0335081_10000022_pt1 | contig 274857 bp, 259 predicted proteins | sample Lox_Sample_35_FD_206713 | JGI IMG/M metagenome (GOLD analysis project Ga0335081, IMG submission 206713) | Soil microbial communities from Loxahatchee National Wildlife Refuge, Florida, United States - Lox_Sample_3.5 | ecosystem: Environmental > Terrestrial > Soil > Wetlands | place: USA... | reverse complement strand
AGGCGCCGGTGGTGTTGTAGGCGAGCGCGTAATAGCCGTCGGCGGTGTTGAAGGAGCCGCCGTTCTCGCTGGCGAGCGCTTGCGTGCCGGTGGCGGTGTCACCGGTGCCAAGGGAGCCGGCGCTGGCAACGGCCGGGCAGAGACAGATCGCCGCGGCCAGCAGCCATAATGCTGGATTTTTGGACGGATGCTTGATCGAACGAATTTTTCCCATTGGCATGGACGGTTCTCCCCCGTTTGAAGACGCAAAGTTTGCGCCCCCGACGCGGCCTCGTCCCCGGCCGGCGTCCCCCATGACCTGCGTCAAGGACTAGAGCGACAGGATACACGGATTAGTGGTGTGCGGTCGAGGATGTTGCGCGGCCCCCTATCAAGGGTCTGGCGCGCGGCGCACGCCATGCCGCGAGCAAACGGGAAACGCGATCAGCCGTTCTCGACGTACTTTGCTCATCTGCTGCTATGTCCCCCTGCGGTTTCATCGAGCCCGCGCAAGCCGCGTCGTGAGCGTCCGGCGTAATTCGGCCAATTCCGTTTCCTGCCGATCGAGCCGGGCCTCCTGTCGTTTGAGCAGGCCCTGCTGCTGTGCGACCATCTCGCGTTGGCGTGCGTTATCCGCCTGTTGCCGTTCGATCAGCTGGTGCAGCCGCGCATTCTCCGCTTTCTGCTGCGCGTTCAGTTCGCGCTGCGCCTTCCACTGCTGCAATAGCAGCGGGACGATCTCGATGTATTGCACCGAGTCCGGGCGGTTCGCGCCGTCCCGCACCACCAGCTCCGGCATGACCTGCGCGACCTCTTCGGCGATCAGGCCATAGTGTGTCGCCGCGGGCTCGCTCTTATAGCGGAAGGAAACGGGCCGCAGTTGCGCAAGCTTTGCGCCGGCCGATGCGCCGGCGAGCGGCTTGATGTCTTTCTTGTAGCGAGCCGAGGACGTCACGACCCCGAGCTGCCCGGCCGAATTAATGACCACCGTGGCGCCCGACAGCGCTACGCCGCTAATTCCGGCGATGAAGGTTTTGGTCTGACCGGTGCCAATACGCGTGACATTGCTCTCGCTGCCGTTGATGCCGGCATGGCCGATGTAGATGTCGTTGTTGCCGGTCTTGGTCAGCTTGCCGGCGCCGAAGCCCAGCGCGATGTTGTTGCTACCGGAGGTCAGCCCAAGCAGAGCCCAGGTGCCGACGGCGGCGTTGTTTATACTGCCGCCCGTGGTCACCTTGAGCGCCTGATAGCCGAACGCGATGTTGCCGGTGCCGGTGGTGTTGGACTCGAGCGCATAGTAGCCGTCGGCGGTGTTGCCGTAGCCGGTGGTGTTCGCGTAAAGCGCTTCATAGCCGCTGGCGTCATTGCAGCAGCCGGTGGTGTTGGACGCGAGCGCGTAGGCGCCGCTGGCCGTGTTCTGGGCTCCGGTGGTGTTGGAGTAGAGCGCGATATAGCCGCTGGCGGTGTTATTGCTGGCGGTGGTGTTGCTGTAGAGCGCGCCATAGCCGTTGGCCGCGTTAAAGGAGCCAGCGGTGGTAGAGTAGAGCGCGTAAGCGCCGTTGGCGGCGTTGAAGGAGCCGGTGGTGTTCGAGTAGAGCGCCTCATAGCCGTTGGCGGTGTTATTGTAGCCGGTCGTATTGAGAAAGAGTGTCTCATAGCCGCTGGCGGTGTTGTCGTAGCCCGTGGTGTTATTGTAGAGCGTAGCGACGCCGTAGGCAGAGTTGTTGTTGCCGGTGGTGTTGGAGCCGAGCGCGAAAGCGCCGGTGGCGGTGTTATTGCCGCCGGTGGTGTTGGCGAGGAGCGCGTCAAAGCCAATGGCGGTGTTGGCGTACGCGGTGGTATTGGAGAGGAGCGCATTATAGCCGTCGGCCGTGTTTTGATCGCCGCCGTCCTCGTTGGCGAGCGCTCCTGTACCGGTGGCGGTGTCGTGGGTACTGAGCGTGCCGGCGCTTGCGGGCGCCGTGCAGAAACAGATCGCCGCAGCCAGCAGCCACATTGACGGAAAATTGGACGGATGGGTGATAGAATTAGTCTTTGCCTTTTGCATGGACGGTTCTCCCCTATCTGTGCTCATCTGGCGCTATTGCCGCTCGCGGCTTCGAGCGCCGCAAGCCGCGTCGCGAGCGTGCGGCGCAATTCGGCCAGTTCTTTTTTCTGCCTATCGAGCCGGTCCTGTTGCAGTTCGATCAGCTTGCGCTGACGGACGATCTCGGCCTGCTGCGCCTTCCACTGTTGCAACAGCAGCGGGACGATCTCGATGTATTGCACCGAGTCCGGCCGGTTCGCGCGGTCCCGCACCACCAGCTCCGGCATCACCTTTGCGACCTGCTCGGCGATCAGCCCGTAGTGCGTCGCCTTCGGCTCGCTCTTGTAGCGGAAGGAAACCGGCCGCAGCTGCGCCAGCTTTTCCGCGACATTGGCCGATGCGCCGAGCGGCTTGATGTCTTTCTTGTAGCGCGCCGAGGACGTGACCACGCCGAGCTGTCCGGCGGCGTTGACGACCACCGCGGCGCCCGACAGCGCCACGCCGGAGATGCCGGCGATGAACGTCTTGGTTTGCGCCGCGCCGATGCGGGTGACGTTACTCTCGCTGCCGTTGATGCCGGCGTTGCCGATATAGATGTCGTTGCTGCCGGTCTTGGTCGACTTGCCGGCGCCGAAGCCGAGCGCGATGTTGTTGCCGCCGGAGGTTAACCCAAGCAGGGCCCAGGTGCCGACGGCGGAATTGTTGTTGCCGCCCGCTTTCGCATTGAGCGCCTGATAGCCGAAGGCAACGTTGCCGGTGCCTGTGGTGTTGGCGCTGAGCGCATAATAGCCGTCGGCGGTGTTGCCGTAGCCGGTGGTGTTCGCGTTGAGCGCAAAATAGCCGCTGGCGGCATTGTCGTAGCCGGTGGTGTTGGATTTGAGCGCGTAATAGCCGTCGGCGGTGTTGTTGGAGCCGGTGGTGTTTGCGTAGAGCGCGTAAGCGCCGCTGCCGGTATTGTAGTTCCCGTTGCCGCCGGTGATGTTGGAGTAGAGCGCGTAAGCGCCACTGGCAGTGTTGTCGTGGCCGCTGTAGTTGTATGTGAGCGCAAAAGCGCCGCTCGCAGTGTTATTGTTACCTGTGGTGTTGGAGTAGAGCGCGTCGGCGCCGGTGGCGGTGTTACTGGAGCCGGTGACGGTGTAGCTGCCGTTGCTGAAGTTGTTGTAGAGCGCCTGATAGCCGTCGGCGGTGTTGTCGCTGCCGGTATTATTGGAGTAGAGCGCGTAAGCGCCGCTGGCGGTGTTCTGGGCGCCGGTGGTGTTGGAGTAGAGCACATAATAGCCGTCGGCGGTGTTGTAGGAGCCGCCGTTCTCGTGGGCGAGCGCCTTCGTGCCGGTGGCGGTGTCCGTGGGGGCGAGGCCGGCGGCACTAGCGGTCGCCGGGCAGAGACAGATCGCGGCGGCCAGCAACCATAATGATAGATGTTTGGACGAGCGGTTGATCGAAAAAATCTTCCCCTTTCGCATGGCCGTTCTCCCCTGTTTTCAAATCGGTTGATGTCAAGCTTGCGCCCGACGCAGCCTCGCCCGATGCCGGCGTCCTCAACTATCGCGTCAAGGATTGGGACGACAGGATACATAGTTAGTTGGCAGAGTCGATTGCGACGCTGCACGTCCGATTAGGAGAGATAGCGGAAATGCCGGGCAACATCGCGAGTGGCGGCAAGGCACCATTTGGGCTCTAAGCACAAGGCCCAGCGCCAACACAATTTCTGAAACGTGCTGTCAATCGGCGCAAGCCGGCGCCCGGCATCGCGCGGGCGACGTGAGAATGCGGCAGCCTCATCGCGCTCTGCCGATACCCGAGGCGCATTCGGCGGGACCAACGCCCGATTGACAAGTCGTCGGGTTGGACGATGATCGGCGCCAATTTCATGTGGGAGGAAACGCCAATGTCAAGAATTGCCGCAAGCCTTCTCGTTGCAAGCCTCTGTCTCGCCGCAACCGCCTCCGCCAAGGCGGAGGAGGTTCTGGTCACCCAATACAAGAACGATCCGACCGGCGCGCCGTTCGCGGTCGCAATCGAGAAGGGTTTCTTCAAGAAGGCCGGCATCGACATCTCGGTCATCAACGGCACCGGCGGCGGCGCCTCGATGCGCGCGGCGATGGCCACCAACCTCGGCTATGGCGAAGTGGCGCCGGCAAGCGCGATCGCGGCGATCACTCAGGGGCAGGACCTCAAGATCGTCGGCATCGGCTCGCGGCTGCTCGACCATTACCTGATCGTGATGCCGTCATCAAAGATCAAGACGCTCAAGGACCTGGATGGGAAGACCTTCAGCATCAGCAATCCCAAATCGTTGACCGATCTGGCCGCCGTCCTGGTGGCGGAGAAGGCCGGGCTCAAGCCTGACGCGATGAAGCACGTGCCCGTGGGCAGTCTCGGCGGCGCAATCACGGCCATGGAAAAAGGCGCCGCGGACGTCACCTCGATCCCGATTCCGGTGTACCTCGCCAAGGATGGCATCACCAAGTATCGCACCCTGCTCACCCCCAAGGACATGCCGGCCCTGCCGCCCGGCATCGAAGTTGCGACCGCGGACCTGATCAAGAACCATCCGGACAAGCTCAAGGCCGTGCTCGCCGGCCGCCGCGAAGGAGTGAAATACATCTACGAGCATACCGACGACGCCATCAAGATTCTCGAAAAATTCTATGCGCCGCTGCCGCCCGACAAGGTCGCCCATATGGTGCATGAACTCGTCGCGACGAAGTTCTGGAGCGAGGGCAATATCGAAATGCCACTGCTCACGCTTGCCGAACGCGCGATGGTCGACGTCGGCATGCTCAAGCAAAAAGTCGACCTGCAGAAGATGATCGACACCTCGTTCCTGCCCAGCGATCTGCAGAAAATAACGCAGTGACCGCAGGCATGCGCGCGGCGTCCGCGGACAACGCGGTGCACGCCAGTCTGTCGGGCGTCACGCGCGTCTATCCGGCTACGGCGGGTCATCCGCCCGTGCACGCGCTGGGGCCGCTCGACTTCGAGCTCAAGCGCGGCGAGTTCTTTGCGGTGATCGGACCGTCCGGCTGCGGCAAATCGACCTTGCTTGAGGTGATCGCCGGCTTGCAGCGGCCAACCGAAGGCGCCGCCACGTTCGAGGGCCGTCCCATTTCCACCGTGGTCCCCGACGGCATTGGCGTGGTCTTCCAGGAGGACGCCAGCTTTCCGTGGCTGACCGTCTACGACAACGTAGCGTTCGGCCTGCGGCAAAACGGGATGGCGGGCGCCGAAATCCGCGGCCGGGTCGAGGACGCGCTCGCCTTCATGGGGCTGAAGGATTTCGCTCGCGCCTATCCGGCGCAACTCTCCGGCGGCATGCGCCAGCGCGTCTGCATTGCCCGCACCCTCGTGCTGCAGCCGCGTCTCATCCTGCTCGACGAGCCGTTCGGTGCGCTTGACGCGCAGACGCGCCTGTTGATGGGGGACGAGGTGCTGCGGCTGTGGCGGCGCACCGGCGCGACCGTGCTGCTCATTACCCACGCGCTGGACGAGGCGGCCATGCTGTCCGACCGCGTCGGCGCCATGTCGGCGCGGCCCGGCCGCTTCATGGAAATCATCGCGACCGGCTGGCCGCGCGAGCGCGACAGCACCATCGTCAGCGAAGCGGAATTCGGCGAAATCACCGGCCGTTTGTGGGAAAATCTGCGCGGCGAATCGCTGAAAGCGCTCGGTCTCTCCGACAGGTCCGTGCAATGACACGCGCCGGTTGGATCAGGCTCGTTGTCGTCGTTGCGGCGATCGCGGCGCTGGAAGCGGCGTGCCGGTTCGGCTTGATCAATCTAAAAGTTGTGATCCCGCCGTCGGAAATGGCAACCTCGCTGGCCTCGCTGCTGATGTCGGGGGAGATCAATAGTGACATTGTGCGCACGCTTGGCATCGTGACGTTTGCCGCCGTGCTGTCGATCGTGTTTGGCTTTGCCTTGGGCCTGGTGATTCACGCGCTGCCGCGCGTTCGCGAGGCGCTCGATCCGTATTTTGCCACCTATTACGCGGTGCCGGTGTTTATTTTCTATCCGGTGATGATCGCGATCCTTGGTCTCTCGGCTTGGCCTATCATCTTCATCGGCTTTGCCACCGCCGTCGTGGCAATGATCATCGCCACATTGAACGGACTCGACCGCGTGCCGCGGGTGCTGACCAAGGTGGGGCGCGTGCACCGCATGGGCACTGTGGCGACGGCGTTGAAATTGAAGCTGCCGGCCGCGGCGCCCTATCTGTTCACAGGCATCAAGCTGTCCGTCAGCTACGCATTTGTCTCGGTGATCGCTGCCGAATTCATCCTGTCGCCAGCCGGCCTCGGCCGTGAAATTGCCGACGCGTACAACGATTTCAACAATCGCCGAATGTACGCCTTGATGTTGTTCCTGCTCGTGGTGGCCACCGTGGTCAATTCGGCACTGCATGCCTGGGACATTCGCTGGGCCAAGCGCCGCGGGATCGCGACGTCATGAATGAAACGCGTACCGGGGTCCTGGTCGGCGCGACGCGACGCGTCACGGACACGTTGATCATTATCGCCGCCGTGCTTCTGATCTGGCAGGGTTTCGCTCAATGGGTGGGGACGACCGCGCTGGCCGGCCCCGGACCGACGCTCGCCTATTTCGTGCATTTCGTGCCGTCGCAGCGCTTCGCCGTGAACGCGCTGGCGACCGCGATCACCTTCGGCTGGGCTTTGCTCTTGGCCTACGGCCTCGGACTTGCGATCGGCATCTGGATGGGTGCTCACCGGCTTTCCGGAGCGGTCGGCGAGCCGATCCTGGTGACGCTCTATTCGCTGCCAAAGATCACGCTCTATCCGGTGATCCTGTTGATCTTCGGCTTGACGGTTGCCGGCAAGGTGACCTTCGGCGCAATCCACGGCATCCTGCCGGTCGCCTTGTTGACGATGGCCGCGATCCGCAACGTCCCGCCGGTCTATCTGAAGTCGGCGCGCGCGCTGCACCTGTCGCCGTGGCAGACCATCGTCAGGGTGCTCCTGCCCGCGACGCTGCCGGAAGTCGTCGCCGGCCTGCGCATCGGCTTTACCGTCACGCTGTTCGGCGTCCTGCTGGCGGAGATGTTCGCCTCCGAGCATGGCCTCGGATTCCTGATCGTCAACGCCATGGCGCTGCTGCAGACCGAGGAGATGATCACCATCGCCGTCGTGCTGTTTGTCTTCGCCGCCGTCGCCAATGCGCTGCTGCTGTGGATGGAACGGCGCCTGCATCGGCGCGCTTAAGCTGGAGCGCGCTCGCATGACCCTGCATCGTGAAATCACAAGGCTGCTGTTGTGGAACACCTGTCGCTGATCACCTGCCCGCACTGCGGGGCAGCCAGCCTGGAATCGATGCCGACGGACGCCTGCCGGTATTTCTACGACTGCAACGCCTGCGGCGCGCGGCTCAAGCCTAAGCCGGGCGATTGCTGCGTGTTCTGCTCCTACGGCTCGGTGCCGTGTCCGCCGAAGCAGGTCCAAGGCAACCGCCGCGGTCCGAGCCAATGCTGTTGATCGAAGAAGGAGGGAGTTTCGCGGACGAAATGGCTGCTCTTTAAGGGGCCAGACCAGCTGCGCGCGATCGCCGTCGGCCTCGGTGTCTCCATCTTGACCGCGGCTTTTATGATCACGGCGCTGTAAACGGCGTTTCACCGCTCCCCAAACCGCTCCGCTGCCGCGCTCGTAATTGTATCGATCAGCCCAGCGCGCCGGCGGCCACGGCGCATGGCCGCAAGTCCTGTTTACTTGCGGAAAAGAGCGCAGGTACTATTTCACCGAAACGAATCAGTCGATGGCGTGGTGGGCGATCGGGGCGGCGCCGTCCCGATGCTTTTTCGGATTCGGCAGCCAATGCATCAAGAATTTCCATGAAAGTCGTCATTCTGGCGGGCGGACTCGGCACCCGCATCTCGGAGGAAAGCTACCTCAAGCCGAAACCGATGATCGAAATCGGCGGCCGGCCGATCATCTGGCACATCATGAAGATCTATTCGGCGCACGGCGCCAACGATTTCGTGATCTGCTGCGGTTACAAGGGCTATGTGATCAAGGAATATTTCGCCAATTATTTTCTGCACATGTCGGACGTCACCTTCGACATGTCGAAGAACACCATGGTGGTGCACCAGCGGAAGGCCGAGCCCTGGCGGGTGACCGTGGTCGACACCGGCGAGCAGACGCAGACCGGCGGGCGGCTCAAGCGCGTCGCGGATCACATCAAGGACGAAGAAGCCTTCTGTTTCACCTACGGCGACGGCGTCAGCAATCTCAACATCCGTTCCGCGATCGAATTCCATTTCAGTCACCGCAAGCTCGCGACCGTCACCGCGGTGCGCCCGCCCGGACGCTACGGCGCCTTGGAGCGCGAAGGCGATGCGGTGACCGCCTTCATCGAGAAGCCGCGCGGCGACGGCGGCCTGATCAACGGCGGATTTTTCGTGCTGTCGCCGCGCTGTCTCGACCTGATCGAGAACGACGACATCAGCTGGGAAGGCTCGCCGATCATCCGCCTCGCCGCCATGGGCCAGATGATGGCGTTCGAGCATCGCGGGTTCTGGCACGCCATGGACACGCTGCGCGACAAGAACATGCTGGAAGAGCTCTGGGCATCTGGCAAGGCGCCATGGAAGGTCTGGCATTGACTCACGCGCTCGACGCTTCCTTCTGGAGCGGCAAGCGCGTGCTACTCACCGGCCATACCGGTTTCAAGGGCGCCTGGCTGACGCTGTGGCTCGACCGGCTGGGCGCGAAAGTGACGGGTATCAGCCTGCCGCCGGCGACCGCGCCCAGTCTTTACGACGAAGCCGATCTCGACGCCCTGTGCGAGAGTCACATCTGCGACATTCGCGATGCGGCGGCGCTTGGCGATCTTATCCGCGCGGCGCGGCCGCAGATCGTGTTTCACCTCGCCGCACAGGCGCTGGTGCGCGCCGGCTACCGCGAGCCGCGCGAAACTTTCGATACCAATGTGATGGGCACGGTCAATGTGCTGGACGCGCTGCGCGGGCTCGACAGCGTGCGCGTTGCGATGATGGTGACGAGCGATAAGGTTTATCGCAACGATGACGCCGAGCGGCGCTTCCGCGAAGACGATGCGCTCGGCGGCCGCGACCCCTACAGCGCCAGCAAAGCGGCGAGCGAGATGGCGATCGCCGCCTATCGCGACGCCTTCTTGTCCGCGCAAGGGCTCGTCGTGGCGAGCGCGCGGGCCGGCAACGTGATCGGCGGCGGCGACTGGGCGGCGGATCGCCTGCTCCCCGATGCGGTGCGCGCCTGGCAGGCCGGCGAGGTGCTGCAGGTGCGCCGCCCGCAAGCGGTGCGGCCGTGGCAGCACGTGCTGGAGCCGCTCCAGGGTTACCTCATCTTGGCGCGAGCATTGTGGGAAGGATCGGCCCCGGCCGAGGCCTATAATTTCGGACCGGATGGCGGTTCGGCCGTGCGCGACGTGGTCGAATTGGCCCGCCACGCATTCGGCCGCGGCGGAGTCTGTTACGGCGCCGGCACCGACGGTCCCTACGAATCTCATTGGCTCGCGCTGGATGCCGCGAAAGCGCACGCCATGCTCGGCGTCGCGCCCATCTTGCCGTTGGCGCAAGCGGTTGAATGGACCATGGCCTGGTATCGCGCCCATGCGCAGGGTGCGGATGCGCGGCGGTTGTGCGATCGCGATATTTCCGCGTTCGAGAAACTTGCGGCCAGGCGGGCTGCCGTGTCTCCGGCATGTCCCGCCGGTCGAGACTCGCCGATGATGCATGCGATTTGAGCCGATTCCGCTTGACGGCGGATATCTCATTTATCTCGAGCCGCGCGCGGACGCGCGCGGCATGTTCGCGCGCGTTTTTTGCACGCAGGAATTCGCCGCCAAGAGTCTCGAAACCGTTTTCGTGCAGGCAAACGTCAGCACCAATGCCCGCGCCGGCACGCTGCGCGGCATGCATTTCCAACGCGCGCCGCACGCCGAAGCAAAGCTCGTGCGCTGCATCAAGGGCGCGGTCTACGACGTCATCGTCGATATGCGCGAAGGCTCGCCGACCTATTTGCGCTGGTTCGGCGCCGAGTTGTCGGAGGGTAACGGCGCTGCGATGTACGTACCGAAAGGCTTCGCGCACGGCTACCAGGCGCTGACCGACGGGGCGGCCGTACTCTACATGGTAAGCGCCTATTACGCGCCGGAGGCCGAAGGCGGCTTGCGCTTTGACGATCCCAAGCTGTCGATCGCATGGCCGCGCGCCGTCACCTATATATCGGACAAGGACGCCAAGTGGCCGCTGCTGCCCCGCTGATCCTGATGACCGGCGCCACGGGCTTTGTGGGTCGGCAGGTGCTGGGCGCGCTTGTCGAGCGGAATTGCCGTGTCCGTCTGGTCGTGCGCGAAGGCACAACCGATCGCATTGCGCACAGGGAGTGGATCGAATCGGTCATTTCGACTTCGGATTTGTGGGCGGAGACATCCGACTGGTGGGCCGCGGCCAGCCGCGATGTCGACACCGTGATCCATGTCGCCTGGTACGCCGAGCCCGGGCAATATCTACAGTCCCCGGAAAACGTCGAATGCCTTGCCGGCACGCTGCGGCTGGCCGAGGGCGCAAGCCGCGCCAAGGTGCGCCGCTTTGTCGGGATCGGCACCTGCTTTGAATACGACCTGAGCGCCGGGCGGCTGAGCATCGAGACGCCACTCAAGCCGTCGACGCCCTATGCCGCGGCCAAGGCCGCCGTCTTCCTGGTGCTGTCGCAGCACTTGCCGCGACAGGGCCTGGAGTTCGCCTGGTGCCGGTTGTTCTATCTCCATGGCGAGGGCGAGGATGCGCGGCGGCTGGTGCCCTATCTGCGCGCCAAGCTCGCGGCCGGCGAGCCGGCCGAACTGAGCAGCGGCAGCCAGATTCGCGATTATCTTAACGTGCGCGAGGCCGCGCGCATGATCGCGGACGTTGCGCTCAACAGCGTGCAGGGCGCGGTCAATATCTGCTCCGGCACGCCGGTCACCGTGCGCGCACTGGCCGAGCGCATTGCCGACGAGTACGGGCGGCGCGATCTGCTGCGCTTCGGCGCACGCCCCGACAACCTCACCGATCCGCCCTGCGTGATCGGCGTGCGCGCCGACGCTTAGCCTTGAGAATTATTGTGCGCCTGAGGCCGCCGGGTGCGGTTTGGTTAACAAGCGTTAACCATTGGCCCCTACCATGTTCCGTCAAGGCTCCCGCAGGAAACGCGCATGAAGGCTCGGCTCGAACCGCGCATCAATCTGACCGGACGCACGGCGCTGGAAACCGTCATCCCGCTGTCGTCGCCGTTCATCGTCTTCGTCGATCCGGCGAGCTCCTGCAATTTCAAATGCAGCTTCTGCCCGACCGGCCATCGCGACCTGATCGCCGAGACGGGCCGCTTCCAGGGCGTGATGAAACTCGACCTGTTCCAGAAAATCGTCGACGATCTCGGAGAATTCGACAAACCCATCAAGGTGCTGCGTCTGTACAAGGACGGCGAGCCGTTCCTCAACAAGCGGCTTGCCGACATGGTCGCCTATGCGCGCAAGGCGCCGCACATCGAATATATCGACACCACCACCAACGGTACCTTCCTGTCACCCGAACGCGTCGGCCCGGTGCTCGAAGCCGGCATCGACAAGATCAATATTTCGGTCGACGGGATGAACGAGGAGACCTACGCGCGCTTTACCGGATTCAAGTTCGACTTCGCGACATTCGTCGACAACGTCAAATGGATCTACGCCAACAAGGGCGCCTGCGAGATCGTCGTCAAGATTCCGAACGAGCTGATCACCGAGACACAGCGCCGGCAGTTCTTCGACACCTTCGGTGACCACTGCGACCGCATTTTCGTCGAAAATTTCGCGCCCTGCTGGCCGGAGTTCGACATCGAGGCGCATACCGGCGTCAAAATCAGCAAAGGCATCTACCAGCAGGACATCGGCGAAACCGACACCTGCCCCTATATTTTCTACGGCTATTCGGTGAATGCGGACGGCCTGGTCAGCGCCTGCTTCCTGGATTGGGGGCGCAAGCTGGTGATCGGCGACGTGCGCACGCAATCCATGAAGGAAATCTGGAATTCCGAGCGCATGAACGCGCTGCGCCTCCAGCATCTCGAGGGCCGGCGGCGGCAGAACGGCGTCTGCGGCAATTGCGGGCAGCTCAGCCATTGCCTGCCGGACAATATCGACGCGCACCGGCTGAACTTGTTGGAAAACTTCAAGAAGATCGTTCCGGTCGATCCGAATGTTGAGCCGCCGGGCGGGACCAATCGCACCTTTGCCGCCGTGGCGGCCGAATGAAAATCCTGCACGTTACGCCGCATCTCGGCGGCGGCGTCGGCAAGGCGCATGCAGCCTTGCGCGGCACGCTGCCGGCCGGGGCGGAGCAGACCTTCATCCTCCTGGAAGCGCCGCGCGACCGCCGTCATGTCGACGCGATTGCCAGAAGCGGAGCGCGTATCGTCACCGCCGCCAATCTCGATCATGTCGCCGACCTCGCGCGCCAGGCCGACATCGTGCAGTTCGAGTTCTGGAATCACCCTCGCCTGTTCGAATGCCTTGCCCGCTGCGCGTTTCCCGCCATGCGCAGCGTGTTCTGGTCGCATATTTCCGGCCTCTCTCCGCCGCTGATTCCCCCGGGGCTGATGCTGGAGGCGATGCGCTTCGTCTTCACGACCGAGGCCTCGCGCTACAGCGCTTCGGTAGCGTTGCTTTCCGATGCAGCGCGCGCGCGGCTCGCCGTGATCAACAGCGGTTTTGGTTTTGTGGGCGGCGAGAAGCCTCGGCCCGCACGGCGCGACATTCCAATCATCGCCTATCTCGGCACTGTCGATTTCGTGAAAATGCACTCGGGATTTTTCGACGTCATTGACAGACTTGATGGCGATGTCCGCGTGTCGGTCTGGGGCGCCGCCGATCCTGCCGTCAGGGCGCGTGCTCGCACCATGCGCCATCCCGAGTGCGTTACCTTTCACGGCCACACCGCCGATCCGGCAGCCGCACTCGCCGCCGCAGAGATATTTTTCTATCCGCTGCAGCCCAATCATTACGGCACCGCGGAGAATGCGCTGATCGAGGCGATGTCGCTCGGGCTGGTGCCCGTCGTCATGGACAATGCCGCGGAGAGGACGATCGTTCGCGACGGACACAGCGGCTTCGTTGCGCGTTCGATAGAGCAGGCCGCGCCGCTGTTGCAGTCATTGCTGTCGTCGCCCGAGCTGCGCGGGCGATTTTCACGCAATGCCGCCGATGCTGTCGCGCAAAGCCGCACACCCGAACGATCCGCTCAGGACTTCATGATCCTTTGGCTGGGAATGCTCAGCCAAGCGCCGCGGCATTGCGATTTTCGAAGCGCGCTCGGCGATAGCCCGGCTGATTGGTTTGCCGCGACCCAGCGCCTGCCCGGAGTGAAATGGGAAATCTTGAAGGCGAAAGATTCGCTACAGGCGTCGAAGGGCACGCTAGCTCACTTCGAAAGCGTCTTCGCCGGTGATGCCTCGCTTGCCCGGCTGCGGGGCACGTGAACGGATCGGAGCCGTATCCGGTTCAGTTCGCTGCGCGGGAATGGGCGCAGACCAAGGCAAATCGTACAGGACTAATGCATGTTCTCCCAACGCTTGCGGGCAATCGTGGCGTTGGCGGCGGCATCCTCCGGCGACCAGCCGGTGTTGCCCTGAGATGGATTGAAGCCCGGCCAAGGTTGGTAGGCGGGCTGCCGATTGAAGCTCTGGTAGCTGTTGTCGGAGCCGCGCTGCGCCGGTTTTGCCTGCGCGCTCTGCTCCTCGCTGCTCATGTCGCGACGAGGTTCAACCAAGGTACGTCCAGCCGGCCGTTCGCCCTTCACGACGATGCGGGTATCGGCCATGTTGCGCTTCACCAGCTTGAACAGGACGGCGGCGTGCTCGGGATGCAAGCGGATGCAGCCGTGCGAGGCCGGGGTGCCAATACGCGAAATCTCGTAGCTGCCGTGAATCGCATAGCCGCCGTGAAAAAAGATCGAATAGGGCATCGGCGACCAGTCGTATTTGCGCGAGAACCATTTGCGCTCGAGCCGCTCCGGGTGATAGGTGCCGTTGGGCGTGAGATAGCCGCGCCGCGCGGTGGAGACCGGCCATTCGTAGCGTTCGGCGCCGTTGACCGCGACCGTCAGGCGCTGCGCCGACTTGTCGACCGTGATAACGATCGCCGCCTCGGCGTAAGCCAGGCCGCAAAGCAAGGCGATGGCGGCGGCAACGGCAGTGAACGGACGCGGCATTACTGACTTCCAGGTCGGGTTTTGCCGGCAGGCTTGCAGGATTTCGGCGTATTTCAACAAGTTTGCTTGCCCTTGGTTACCAGCGCTCGAAGCCGTTCTTTTCCGACAACCCGTTCAGCCATTCTTCCCGCTGCCGCTGCATCTTGATTGCTTCGCCGCGGGACGGCGTTTCGGCCGCCGGCCCGGCAGTTGCCGCCTCATGTCGCGGCGGCGCCTGGTCGAGCTCGACGGACTCGCGCGCCGGTTTCGGTTCGCGGCTACCTTCGGTTCCCCGATGTGCCTCGCGGCGAATCGTGCGATGGCGCGGCACCGGCTCGCTATAGAAATATGGCCTCCCGGCGGGCCGGCGAATCACATGCGCCGGCGGACGGCCAGGCGGCAGATAGATGAATCGCCTCGGCGGCGCCCACTCTTGCAAGCCGACGATGGAATTGGCGATGCCCCGCCCGGGCACCATCCCCGGCGGATACGGGGGGTATCGCAGGCAGCGCGAGGCGATATGATCGCGATGGCAGTGGGCCGCGGCCGGCGCCGACAGGCAAAGCAATGCGGCCAGGGCAATGACGCCGACACAACGCATGAAACTGCCTCAGCTCACGAGCACCCTAGCATCGCTTGCCGGCGGGGCGCTTGTAAAGGTTGCGTTAACCATAAAAGCCTTTGGCCGGACTTGTATTTTCGCCTTGGACGAGCTGTACCGAACCCAATCGACAGCCTAAACCATCGGGCAAATTTTCATCTGACAGAGCGGAGCGAAATCGCTACACAAACGGGCCATGATCAAACGAACAGCCTTGGTGTGTGCCCTTTCGCTGCCGTTCGTCGCCGGCGCCTTCGCCGCCAGCGAGCAGGCCCGCGTGCCGCTGCCGCCGGCGCGGCCGGTCCTGAGCAAAGCCCAGCAAGCCAAGGTCGAGAATTCCGAGCCGGCCAAGCTGCTGTTCTCACAAAAGAAGCTGCCGAGCATCGGCAAGTCCATGGCGATCGGCTACTACCCGCGCGGCTGCCTGCAGGGCGGCGTCGAATTGCCGCTCAATGGGCCGACCTGGCAGGTGATGCGGGTCAAGCGCAACCGTAATTGGGGCCATCCCGAGCTGGTGAAATTCCTCGAGCACTTTGCGCCGCTCGCCGCCAAGACCACCGGCTGGCACGGCATCCTGGTCGGCGACATGGCGCAGCCGCGCGGCGGCCCCCTGCCCTACGGCCATGCCAGCCATCAGATCGGACTCGACGTCGACATTTGGTTCATGCCGATGCCCGGCCATGTCCTGACGACCGAGGAGCGCAACAATATCTCGGCGAGTTACCTGGTCGCCGCCGACGGCAAGCACGTCAATCAAAACTGGACTCCGGCCGACGCCGCTTTCATCCGCACGGCCGCCGAGCAGCCCGAGGTCGAGCGTATTTTCGTCAATGCGGCGATCAAAAAGGAACTGTGCCACATCGAAGCCTCGCATCATCATACCTGGATGGAAAAAGTCCGGCCGTGGTACGGCCATGCGGATCACATCCATGTGCGCTTGAAATGCCCGCCGGATTCGCCGAATTGCCGCCACCAGGAGCCGGTGCCGGCGGGAGACGGCTGCAGCGCCAAGGATCTTAAGTTCTGGTTCGCCGACAGCATCGTCCATCCGAAGATCGAGCCGCGGAAGGGCCCGCCGCCGAGAGGACTGATGCTCAAGGATCTACCGCCGGCCTGCAAAACCGTGCTCGATGCGCCGGCGAATAACGGTAGCACGGTCGAATTGACTGCATCGGGGCGCACCGATCAGCGCCGCTGATCGGTGCATTGATATCTCGAATTGGCGCCGCGCCCGCCAAAAGACTATCAAAGCTCGCGCCGATATTTGTGCGCCATCTCGTTCACGCTAGAATGATTGCATGACCGACGACATCGCCGTCCTTAGCGAGCTGGAAAAGAAAGTGCTCTGGCTGGCGAGCTGGATGATCCACAACGCCAATCATCTGCGCGAGTCGAGCGACGGGTTGAAAGTCGGCGGCCACCAGGCCTCCTCGGCCTCGCTGTCGACCATCATGACGGCGCTCTATTTCGCGGTGCTGCGCCCGCAAGATCGCGTGGCGGTGAAGCCGCACGCCTCACCGATTTTCCACGCCATCCAATATCTGCTCGGGCACCAGAGACGCGAGCGGCTGGAAGCATTCCGCGCATACAAGGGCGCGCAGAGCTATCCCTCGCGCACCAAGGATGCCGACGATGTCGATTTCTCCACCGGCTCGGTCGGCATGGGCGTCGCGCAAACTTTGTTCTCCGCGCTGACTCAGGATTACGTCCGCGCGCACGGCTGGGGGTTAGAGCGCCCGGAAGGACGCATGGTGGCGCTGGTCGGCGACGCCGAGCTCGACGAAGGCAATATCTTCGAGGCGATCCTGGAAGGCTGGAAGCAAGGCCTGCGCAATTGCTGGTGGATCGTCGACTACAACCGGCAAAGCCTCGACGCGGTGGTGCGCGAGGGCCTGTGGCAGCGTTTCGAAACGCTGTTCCGCGATTTCGGCTGGAACGTCGTCATCCTCAAATACGGTTCGCTTTTGGAGGCGGCGTTCCAAGAGCCGGGCGGCGACAAGCTGCGCCAATGGATCGACACCTGCCCGAACCAGCTTTATTCGGCGCTGGTGTTCGGCGGCGCCACCGCCTGGCGCAAGCATCTCAGCAACGACTTTGCCGGCGACAATGCGGTGTCGGCGCTGATTGCCAAACGCAGCGACGCCGAGCTTGCGCAGCTGATGACCAATCTCGCCGGGCACGACCTGCCCTCGCTGCTCGATGCATTCCGCGCCGCCGATCATGAGCGGCCGACCTGCTTCATCTGCTACACCATCAAGGGCTATGCCCTGCCTTTTGCCGGCCACAAGGATAATCACGCCGGCCTGATGACGCCGACGCAGATGGAAACTTTCCGCCAAGCGAACGGCGTGCGGTCGGGCCACGAGTGGGATAAATTCGAAGGCCTCAGCCTGCGGGCCGAGCAGCTGCGGGATTTTCTCGCCCGCGTGCCATTTGCATTGGCCGAGACGCGCAGGCTCAAGGCGTCGCTTATCCCCGTGCCGGCCGAGCTGCCGCTGAGTTTCCAGCCGGTAACCTCGACGCAAAGCGGCTTCGGCCTGATCCTCAACGAGCTCGGACGCGCCGACGATGCCTTTACGCGCCGCATCGTCACCACCTCGCCCGACGTCACGGTGTCCACCAATCTCGGCGCCTGGGTCAACCGGCGCGGGCTGTTCGCGCGCGAGACGATGGCCGACACCTTCAAGAGCGAGCGCATTCCCTCGACCTTCAGTTGGGAGTTCTCGCCCAAGGGCCAGCACATCGAGCTCGGCATCGCCGAAATGAACCTGTTCACTCTGCTCTCGGCGCTCGGCCTCTCGCATACGATTAACGGCGAGCGGCTCTTGCCGATCGGCACGCTGTACGATCCGTTCATCGCGCGCGGGCTCGATGCGCTCAACTACGCCTGCTATCAGGATGCCCGCTTCATCCTGGTGGCGACGCCGTCCGGCATTACTCTTGCCGGCGAAGGCGGCGCGCATCAGTCGATCGCCGAGCCGCTGATCGGAATGGCACAGGACGGGCTCGCCGCCTTCGAGCCGGCCTATGTCGACGAGCTCGCCGTCATTCTCGGCTGGGCCTTCGCCTATATCCAGAAAGACGCAGATACAGCGCCCTCAGAAAGGAACTGGCTGCGCGACGAGACCGGCGGCTCGGTTTATCTGCGCCTGTCGACACGGCCGATCGAACAGATCGAGCGGCAGATGACGGGCGAGCTGCGCCAGCAGATCGTCGACGGCGCCTATTGGCTGCGCAAGCCGGGCCCGAATGCGCAAGTGGTCGTGGCCTATACCGGCGCCATCGCGCCGGAAGCGATCGAAGCGGTCGGGCTGATGGCGGAGGACCGCCGCGATGTCGGCCTGTTGGCGGTCACTTCCGCCGACCGGCTCAATGCCGGCTGGACGGCGGCGCAGCGCGCGCGCGAGCGCGGCCTCGTGCACGCGCGCTCGCATATCGAGCGCTTGCTCGCCGAAGTGCCGCCGCACTGCGGCATTGTCACCGTGCTCGACGGCCATCCGGCGACGCTTGCCTGGCTCGGCGCGGTCGCCGCCCATCGCACGCGCGCGCTCGGCGTCGAGCATTTCGGCCAGACCGGCTCGCTCGCCGAGCTCTACCGGCACTATGGCATCGATACCAATGCCATCGTCGCTGCCGCCCAAGCCATCGCGCCGGGACGGCCGATCCGGCATCTGAAGGCGCTGCCGTAGAATTTTGAAGACGCAACTCTGATATGAGAGCAAAGCGCAGCGATATTTTCCCGTTCGTTCCCGCGTAAGCGGAAACCCAGTTCTTTGGCCGCATGTGGGGCTTAAATCTGGGTCCCCGCTTCCGCGGGGACGAACGTAAAGTGAGGCCGCGCGCGCTACTTCCCGTCCTCCAAAATCATCGCGGCGCCTTTCTCGGCAATCATTATGGTCGGCGAATTGGTGTTGCCGGAGGTGATCGACGGCATCACCGAAGCATCGATGACGCGCAAGGCGTCGATGCCGATCACGCGCAGCCGCGCATCGACCACGGCGCGCACGTCGTCGTCGCGTCCCATGCGAGCGGTGCCGACAGGGTGAAAAATCGTGGTGCCGATGTCGCCGGCGGCTTTTTCCAAGGCCACTTCGTCATCGTCGCGCGCCGAGGCACCGGGCAAGAATTCGACGGGCGCATATTTCTGCAGCGCCGGCTGCGCCACGATCCGGCGCGTGACGCGGATCGAATCGGCGGCGACGCGGCGGTCTTCCGGCGTCGACAGATAATTGGGCGCGATCGCCGGCGGTTGCGCCGGATCGGCAGACTTGAGCGTCAGCGCGCCGCGGCTGGTCGGCCGGAGATTGGCAACGCTCGCCGTGAAAGCCGGGAACGGATGCAGCGGCTCGCCGAACTTGTCGAGCGAGAGCGGCTGCACGTGATATTGGATATTGGCGCGGTCCTGCGTCAGGTCGGAGCGCGTGAAGGCGCCGAGCTGCGAGGGCGACATGGTCATCGGCCCGCGCCGGCGCAGCGCATAATCGATGCCCATGGTGAGACGGTTGAATAGCTTGGCGTAGGTCTCGTTCAGCGTCTTGACGCCCGACACCTTGTAGATCAGGCGCAGCTGCAAATGGTCGTGCAGATTGGCACCCACGCCCGCCCTGTCGAGCAGCACCGGGATACCGAATTTCGCAAGCTGCGGCACCGGCCCGATGCCCGACAGGAGCAGCAGATGCGGCGAGCCGATCGCGCCCGCCGCGAGAATGATTTCGCTGCGTGAGCGCGCGCTGCGCGAAGCGCCGTCCTGGCGCCAGCGCACGCCGGTTGCGCGCTTGTCGTTGAAGGCGAGGCCCTCGACCAGGCAGCCGGTCTCAAGCCGCAAGTTTCGCCTATGCAGCACCGGCTTGAGGAAGCCGCGCGCCGCCGACCAGCGCCGGCCGAGCTTCTGGTTGACGTGGAAATAGCAGATGCCTTCGTTGTCGCCGGTGTTGAAGTCCTCGACCGGCGGGATGCCATATTGGATCGCCGCCTGGCGGAACGCTTCGAGAATTTCCCATTGCAGCCGCTGCTGCTCTACCCGCCACTCGCCGCCGGCGGCGTGATGTTCGCTTTTGAGAAAATGATCGACGTGCTTGCGGAAGATTGGCCGAACGTCGTCCCACGACCAGCCGGGCAGGCCGAGTTGGCGCCACTGGTCGTAGTCGGTCGCCTGGCCCAGCATGTAGATCATGCCGTTGATGGCGGAGGAGCCGCCGATCACTTTGCCGCGCGGATAATTCAGGCTGCGGCCGTTGAGCCCGGGCTCGGCTTCCGTCTTCAGCATCCAGTCGGCGCGCGGATTGCCGATGGCGAACAGATAGCCGACCGGAATGTGGAACCAGATCCAATTGTCGCGGCGGCCCGCCTCGAGCAGCAGCACGCGCTTTGCCGGATCGGCGGACAGGCGATTGGCCAGTACGCAGCCGGCCGAGCCGGCGCCCACGATGATGTAATCGAACTCGCCGTCGATGGGCGTTGGATCGGGCATGAGCGTTTCCGATTTTCGGCAGTGTGCGGCGGGACGACAGCGGGAGCAACCCTGCCCTGTCATCGCCCGCGAAAGCGGGCAATCCGGCAACCGCCGAGCTTACTGGATCGTCCGCTTTCGCGGACGATGACAGCCGAGTATGTTGCCGCGCCGGGCAAAACTCGCTAATGTTGCTATTGACCTGCGGCGCCCCGTGCGTGCGCTGCGATGGCGGAACGGCGGTTCCGGCGCGGTCGCTTCCTATTCCGATGCAACGCCAGCCGGCGCCCATGCGGCGCCCGCGGAGAACCGCCATGTTCGCACGTCTTGCTTTTTTCTTCAGCCTGTTCGCCGTCCTCGCCGGCGCGCCGCAGAGCGCCGCCGCACAGCAATCGCTCACCGTGTTTGCCGCGGCGTCGCTGCGCAATGCGCTCGACGATGTCGATGCCGCCTTCACCAGGGCGACCGGCATCAAGGTGACGGCAAGCTACGCCGCAACCTCTGCGTTGGCCAAGCAGATCGAGCAGGGCGCGCCGGCCGACGTGTTCGCCTCCGCCGACTTGAAATGGATGGACTACGCAACCGAGCACAAGCTGATCAAGCCGGAGACGCGGGTCAATCTGCTGGGCAATCGGCTGGTGCTGATCGCGCCCAAGGCCTCCAAGCTCGATCACGTCGCGATCGACAAGGGCTTTGACATCGCCAAGCTCGCCGGCGATGCCCGCATCGCGGTCGCCGACGTGAAAGCGGTGCCGGCCGGCCGCTATGCCAAGGCGGCGCTCACCGCGCTCGGCGTCTGGGCGGCGGCCGAGCCGAAGCTCGCACAGGCCGAGAATGTGCGCGCCGCGCTTGCCTATGTGGCGCGCGGGGAGACAGCGCTCGGCATCGTCTACGAAACCGACGCCAAGATCGAGCCGGGAGTGAAGATCGTCGGCATCTTCCCGGAAAGCTCGCACCCGCCGGTCACCTATCCGTTGGCCGAGACCAGCGCGAGCAAAAATCCGGCGGTCGCGCGCTATTTGCATTTCCTTCGCACCGGGGCCGCCAAGACGATCTTCGACAAATACGGCTTCAGCTACCTGATCCGGCCTGTTTCCTAAGAGCAATACTGGCGCATGGTCGCGCTTTCGCCCCAGGATTGGACCGCGGTTGCGCTCTCGCTGCGCATCGCGGTGGTGGCAACGCTCGCCGGCCTACCGTTCGGCGTCGCCATCGCCTATCTGCTGGCGCGCAAGTCGTTCTGGGGCAAATCGCTGGTCGACGCACTCGTCCATCTGCCGCTGGTGCTGCCGCCGGTGGTCACCGGCTATCTCTTGCTGATCACGCTCGGCCGGCGCGCGGCGGTCGGAGCCTTTCTCGCCGATCATTTCGGCATCGTGTTTGCATTCCGCTGGACCGGCGCGGTGATTTCCTGCGGCGTGATGTCGTTTCCACTGATGGTGCGCGCGATCCGCCTGTCGATCGAGGCGATCGATCGCCGGCTGGAAGATGCCGCCGCGACGCTCGGAGCGCGGCCGGCCTGGGTTTTCGTCACCGTGACTCTGCCGCTGACGCTGCCCGGCATCATCGCCGGCATGATGCTCGCTTTTGCGCGCGCGCTCGGCGAGTTCGGCGCCACCATCACCTTCGTTTCCAATATTCCGGGCGAGACGCAGACCATTTCGGCGGCGATCTACACGCTGACGCAGGTGCCAGGCGGCGACCGCGCGGCGCTGCATCTCGTTGTCGTCGCGGTCAGCATCTCGCTCGCCGCGCTGATCGCTTCCGAATGGTTCGCCCGCCGCGCCACAGCGCGGCTGCACGGTGCTTGAGATGCTGGTGGTCGAAATCGAAAAAAAGCTCGGCGACTTTGTGCTGCGGGCACACTTCGAGGCCGAAGGTGGCGCCACCGTTCTGTTCGGCGCCTCCGGCGCCGGCAAAACGACGATCGTCAACATGATTGCCGGGTTGCTCAAGCCGGACCGCGGCCGCATCGTGCTCGACGACGAGGTCCTATTCGATAATACGGCGCGGATTGCGGTGCCGGCCTGGCGCCGGCGCATCGGCTATGTGTTCCAGGAAGGCCGGTTGTTCGCGCATCTGTCGGTCAAGCACAATCTCGACTACGGCCGCTGGACGTGCGGGCATGCCGCCGACCCGGCTGCCTTTGCGCACGTGGTCGAACTGCTCGACATCGGCGCTCTGCTCGACCGCCGCCCTGGCAAGCTTTCCGGCGGCGAGCGCCAGCGTGTCGCCGTCGGCCGCGCGCTGCTGATGCGCCCGCGTCTCCTGCTGCTCGACGAGCCGCTCGCTTCGCTCGACGCCGGCCGCAAGGCGGAAATCCTGCCCTATCTGCAGCGCCTGCGCGACGACGAAAAGGTGCCGATGGTCTATGTCAGCCATGACGCGGCAGAGGTGAAGCGGATCGCCAGCCGCGTGGTGCGGTTGGACAATGGCGGCGTCATTGATATCGGCGGCGCCGAGTTGTTGGACACATGATATGTCATGGCCGGGTTTGTCCCGGCCATCCCGCTTGGGAGCGCACAGTTTCCCTAAGCGGGATCACCGGGTCACGGCGCTTCGCGCCGGCCCGGTGAGGACGAGAAAAAGATGTTCCCGCCGCAGCGCATCGTCTGCCTGACCGAAGAGACCGTCGAGACACTCTACCTGCTCGGCGAGGAGGCGCGCATTGTCGGGGTCTCCGGCTATGCGGTGCGGCCCGCGCGCGTGCGCAAGGAGAAGCCGCGCGTCTCCGCCTTCATCTCCGCCGACGTGCCGAAGATATTGACGCTGAAGCCCGACTTGGTGCTCGCCTTCTCCGACCTGCAGGCCGACATCGTCGCCGATTTGATCCGCGCCAATGTCGCCGTGCACGCCTTCAACCAACGCGACGTCGCCGGCATATTCGCCATGATCCGCACGCTCGGCGCGCTGGTCGGCGCGCCAGAGAAGTCCGACGCGCTGGCGGCAGCGCTGGCCGCGCGCGTCGATGCCGTGCACGAGCGCAGCCTGCGGCTGCCGTGCCATCCCCGCGTCTATTTCGAGGAATGGGACGAGCCGATGATCTCCGGCATCGCCTGGGTGTCGGAGCTGATCGCGGCGGCCGGCGGCATCGACGTCTTCCCGGAGCACGCCGCGCTCAAGAATGCCAAGGACCGCATCGTCACGGCCGCCGATGTCATCGCCGCCCGGCCCGACATCATCGTCGGCTCCTGGTGCGGCAAGAAATTCGTTCCGGCCAAGGTGGCGGCACGTCCTGGCTTCGCCGAAGTTCCCGCGGTCGCGACCGGTTGGCTGCGCCAGATAAAGTCGCCGCTGATCCTGCAGCCCGGCCCGGCCGCGCTGACCGACGGGCTCGACGCGCTTGCCGCAATTATCGCCGAATGGGTGGCAAGCCGACCGTCAGCCGTGCTAGGGTGAGATCGGAAACGCCCGCCAGACATAAACAAGGACCCGCCCCGATGACCGAGCAGACGCCAAAGCCCGAACGCGCGCCCGTCGTGTGGTTGACGGATTTGCTGCTGGTCGCCTTCCTCATCGGGTTCGACGCGGTGGCGCGGCTATTGCCGCATGCGCCGGGCTTCATGCCGATTGCGGCGAGCGCCCTGTTCGCCGGCCGTGTGTTGCGCATGCCGGCGCTCGCCCTGGTCGTGCCGATCGCCGCCATGGCGATCAGCGGCATGACCATGGGCCCCGAGGACTGGCGGATTGCGCTCGTCGTCTATCTCGCGCTGGCGCTGCCGGCGCTCGCCGGCCTGTGGTCGCGGCGCTGGCGCGGTGCTGCTGCGGTGGCGACCGCCATGGTGCCGTGCTCTCTCGCCTTCTTCGTGATGTCGAATTTCGCGGTCTGGGCGTTCAGCGGCATTTACAGCCTCGACGGGCATGGCCTCGTCGAGTGCTACCTCGCCGGATTGCCATTCCTGCAGAACACCGTTTGCGGCGATCTGTTCTGGTGCGCGGCGCTGTTCGGCAGCGCCTGGCTGGTGCAGCTGTTACCGGCGGTCGCACAGCGCGCGCGTTAGCCGATAAATTTCTGGACCCGGCGCCACAGCTCCTTGGCATGGCCGATCAGATCGGCCGGCGTTTCCCCGTCAGCGAGCCGCAGCCCGACCGTGGTCACGCGTCCGTCCGCCACCTTGTGCGCCAATAGCGCGATCGAACCGAGCTGCACGACGTCGCCGGCCTTGGCGGGACGTTTAAGCTGCTCGGCAAAATAGTCGGCGAGCGAGACGTCGGCGTGATCCGCGGCGACCTGCAGCCCGTAGATTTCCGCAAGCGCGCCGAGCGTCGCGCCGCTTGGGACGAAGAAATCGCCGAGCAGGCGCGGATCCGGCGCGGTGGGCGGCGGCATGTCGACAAAGAAGCGGTCGAGCGCCTGCGCCTTCTCCGGCGGCGCCAGCAGATAGACATAGTCGCCCTCGCGCACCGGATGCGCTTCGGCCGGGGTGAGAATCTCCTCGTTGCGCACCACCATGGTCGGCCGCGCCCAGATGGGGATGAGACCGCGGCGCAGAAACGGGCTGTTGGCCGGCACCGGATAGCCGACGATCTCGCGCGCCAACTGACCGGGCAGGTCGAGCTCGACCCGGCGCGGCAGCGGATCGTTGCGCGCAAATGACATGTCGAGCTTGCGGGCGGCCAGGGCCACCGTCCAGCCCTGGATCAGCAGCGACGACAACACCACCACGAAGGCGACATCGAAATAGAGATAGGCCGCCGGCAAGCCGATCAGCAGCGGGATCGAGGCAAGGAAAATGCCGACTGCGCCGCGCAAGCCGACCCACGACAGGAACAGCTTCTCGCGCCATTGGAAACCGAACGGCGCAAGACAAATGAACACCGCCGCCGGCCTGGCGATCAGCATCAGCGCCAGCGCCACGACGATGGCGCCGCCGAAGCTGTCCTCGAGCCGCTGCGGCCAGACCAAGAGGCCGAGCAGCACGAACATCACGATCTGCGCGAGCCAGGTGGCGGCGTCGAGGAACACCACCACCGAATTATGCGCGCGCGTCTGCCGGTTGCCGACCACCAGGCCGGCGAGATAGACGGCGAGGAAGCCGGACGCATGGACCGCATTGGCGAAGGCGAAAACCACGGTTGCGCTCACCGCCACAAAAGGCGCATGCAGCCCCTGCGCCAGCGCCAGCCGATTGAGCACCAATGTGACGATGCGGCCGCCGCCATAACCGATGACGCAGCCCAGCACGGTATCACGCGCGAAGATGACCAGCCCGTGCGACCAGCTCTGGCCGCCGACCGCGAGAATCTCCACCAGCAGCAAAGTGAGGAACACGGCGAACGGGTCATTGGTGCCGGATTCGACTTCAAGGGTCGCGCGCACGCGCGGACGCAAGCGCAGCCCGCGCGCGTTGATCAGGAAAAACACCGCCGCCGCGTCGGTCGAGGCGACCACGGCGCCGACCAGCAGAGCCTGGATCCAGTTGACGCCGAGCACGAGCTTGGCGATCGGGGCGGTCAGCAGCGTGGTGACCAGCACGCCCGCGGTCGCCAGCGTCACCGCCGGCGCCAGCACGCTGCGGAAGGTGGCAAAGCGGGTGCGCAAGCCACCGTCGAAAAGGATCAGCGCGAGCGCAATCGAGCCGACGGTATAGGCGGTCTGCACGTCGTCGAATTTCAAGCCGCCCGGGCCGCCCTCGCCCGCCAGCATGCCGACCAGCAGGAACACTAGGAGCAGCGGTGCGCCGAAGCGCAACGCGATCAGGCTCGACAGGATGCCGGCCAGCACCAAGAGGCTGCCGAGCAGGATGGCGATGCTGATGGCGTCGAGGGATGCCATGGCCTTCTCGTCGTTCGAGGGCGCCCGCCGCAAGGCGGGCGAGCCCGGAATCCAGGTTAACTAAGCTACTGACTGATTTGCTCGTAAAGATCGAGCCACCGCGAGTTCGATTGCTCAATAAGTCGGTCCCGGTATGACGACGTTAGCGCGATCAACTCAGTGCGCAACGATTGTCGTCATTCCAGCGCGCACGAATGCGCGAGCCCGGAATCCAGAGCGAGCCGGCAAGGCCGATCGGAGCAAGAGAAGCTGTGCGACTTAGCTCCTGGATTCCGCGCTCCCGCCTTCGGTCGGCCCCGGAATGACTCAGAAATTCACCTTATCCCCGCCCTTGAGCGAGAGGATTTCGCGAGCCTCGTCGGAGGTGGCGATCTCCAGGCCGAGCCCCTCGAGAATTTTGCGCACCTGGGTGACCTGCTGCGCATTCGATTCGGCGAGCTTGCCGGCGCCGATCCAGAGCGAATCCTCCATGCCGACGCGCACATTGCCACCCATTGCCGCCGCCATGGCGGCGACCCGCATCTGATTTTGCCCGGCGCCGAGCACCGACCAGCGGTAATTGTCGCCGAGCAGGCGGTCGGCGGTGCGCTTCATCATGATGACGTCCTCGGGATGCGGCCCGATGCCGCCGAGTATGCCGAACACCGACTGCACGAACAGCGGCGGCTTGATCACGCCGCGGTCGAGGAAATGCCGCAGCGTATAGAGATGGCCGATGTCGTAGCACTCGATCTCGAAGCGTGTGTTGTTCTCGGCGCAGGTGGTGAGGATGTACTCGATATCGGCGAAGGTGTTCTTGAACATGCCCTTGCGCGACCCTTCCAGATAGGGCTCCTCCCAGTCGTATTTGAACTTGCCCTTGTAGCGGGGGACCATCGGGTAGAGCCCGAAATTCATGGTGCCCATGTTGAGGGAAGCGACCTCCGGCTTGAAGGTCGCGGCCGGACGCACGCGTTCCTCGGCGGTCATGGTGGGGGCGCCGCCGGTGGTGATGTTCACCACAACGTTGGAACGCTGCTTGATCACCTTGAGGAAGGGCGCAAATGCCTCCGGCGATTGGTCGGGCCGCCCGTCCTGCGGGTTGCGTGCATGCAGATGCACGATGGCAGCCCCCGCTTCGGCGGCGCCGATCGCCGCGTCGGCGATCTCCTGCGCGGTCACCGGCAGATGCGGCGACATCGAGGGCGTGTGGATCGAGCCGGTTACGGCACAGGTGATGATGACTTTGCGCGACGTCGCCATGAGCTTTCCATCCCGGTAAAGTGAGGCTTGTTCTATTGCGATTGGACTTGCGCCGCGATCCTAGATTATCTGCCGGCACCAAGTCACCTGTGCGGGAACCGGCGCGGTGGACGTCAAAGCGCAACCTGCGGCGGCAGCCTCTTCCGGCATCCTGATCGGCGTTGTGTGCGGCACCACTGCCGCGATCGGCTGGGCCGCCGGCTTCGTCGCCGCCAAGCACGGCGTGGCGGTCGGCTTTTCGCCTGCCGATCTCGCCTTGCACCGCTATTTCTGGTCCGGGCTGCTGCTGATGCCGCTGGTGCTGCGCGACGGCATCAAGGATCTCGGCGGCTTCGGCTGGGGCCGCGGCCTCCTGATGAGCATCCTCTCCGGCCCGCCGCAGGCGATCATCGCCTATACCGGCTTCATGCTGGTGCCGCTCGGGCACGGCACCACCATCCAGCCGGCCTGCGCGGCGCTCTCCGGCCTGATCCTCGCCTCGCTGATGCTGGGCGAACGGCTGACCGCGCAACGCGCGATCGGCGGTGTGACGATCACCGCCGGGCTGCTGGTATTCGGCGTCGAATCGATCACCACCATCGGCAAAAACGGCGTCGGCGGCGACCTGCTGTTTGCCACCGCCGGCTTCTTCTGGGCGATGTTTGGAACCTTGCTGCGCTATTGGCGGATGTCGGGCACGCGCGCAGTCGCGGTTGTGGGCGCCTTGTCGGTGGTGGTGTTCGCACCGCTCTACGCGATCTTCATCGGGTTCGACAGCATCATGCGTATGGGCTGGGCGGAGAACCTGCTGCAATTCGTGGTGCAGGGGCTGCTGGCCGGCATGGTGCCGATCTATTTGTTCGCGCGCGCGGTCATCTTGATCGGCGCTGGGCGCGCCGCGACTTTTCCGGCGCTGGTGCCCGGCTTTTCGCTGATCATCGGCTATCTCACGCTTGGGGTGGTGCCGAGCATTCCGCAATTGATCGGCCTGGTAATCGTAGTGGTGGGATTCAGGTTTGTGGTGAAGTAAAGCTGTCGTTCTCCGCGAAAGCGGGGAACCCAGTAATCACGGACTCGGCCATTTTGCCGAAGCACCGTGGGCTACTGGATCGCCCGCTTGCGCGGACGATGACACTCAGAAAAATGGCGCCGATGTTCATTCCGGGCCAGCATACTTGCCCGCCGTGTGCGGAAACATGTTCTTGATGATTTTGAATTTCGATATGTCCACCGTTGCGTCCATGTGCAGGAACACCACGGCATCGCGCAGCACCTTCTCGATACCGAAATCGAGCATGACGCCATTGCCGCCGTGCAGTTCGATCGCGTGCTGGGCAACCTTCATGATTTCCTCCGAAGCGAACAGCTTGGCCATATTGACCAGCGTCTCCGCCTCCGGCGCGTTGTCGTCGACCGCCTGCGCTGCGTGATTGAGCAGCGCGCGCACCGCCTCGATGCGAGTCGCCATGTCGGCAAGGCGCAGCGCCACCGCCTGATGCTTGATCAGGATGCGGCCGCCCTGCACGTAGTTTTGCGCATAGTCAGCGGTGGCCTCGAAGGCGCGCACGCCGACGCCGAGATTCTTCGCCGCCTGGATGATCTTGCCCGGGCGGAAATAGACGCCCGCCGAGCCGAGCGCGCTGTCCTGCACCAGCAGTTGATCGTCCGGCACGAACATGTCCTCGAATACCATCTCGCCGTTGTTCATGAAGCGGCAGCCGAGCGTCTCGTTGCAGCGCGCGACGGAGAAGCCCTTGGTCTCGCGCGGCACTAGGAACGATGAGGTGCCTTGCAGCATGCCGACCTGGGGATTGGTATTGGCGTAGACGACGTAGAGCGAGGCATCGTAGCCGTTGGAGATGAATTGCTTGCGGCCGTTGATCACCCAGCCGCCATCGGTCTTCACCGCTTTGGTCTGCATCGCCGCTTCCGGCACGTTGTAGGGCAGCCAGCGGTCGGAGGCGCCGCGCGGCTCGGTCAGGCAATGCGCCATGAGGAATTGCGGCTCGGCGACCAGGCGCTTGAACCATTTCTCCTGCAGGTGACGCGGCGCGAATTGCCGCAGCAGCACCGAGACCTTCCAGTTCTGCACCATCTTGTCGGCGAGCCCGGAATCGCCGCGCGCGATCTCCTCGGCGATGATGGCGAAGGTCTTCACTTCGGTGCCCTTCTCGAGCTCGACGCCGCCGAATTCCTCCGGCACGCCGAGCGTGCGGATGCCGATCTTGTCGGCCTCCTCCAGGATACGCAGCGGCAGCCGGTCTTCCGGCACCATCGACCATTCGCGCTGCCAGTTCTTGCGGATGAAAGGCAGGATCACCTCATCGACGAAATCGCGGCAGGATTGCCGCATCATCCGTTGTTCTTCCGACAGGCCCCGGTCTCTCGACATACGCTCCAACATTGAGGCTTTCCTTCCCTTTGCGTCTTCGCGGACAGCTTGTTGTCATAGGCCGCTATTACGCCGCCTTGCGGCTGGCGAGAAAATCACCCATGCGGTCGAGCGCCTTCAGGATATTCTCGGTCGAATTGGCGTAGGACACGCGGATATAGCCCTCGCCAAGGATGCCGAAATCCGGCCCGCCGATGATGGCAACGCCGGCGTCTTCTAGGAGCGAGGAGGCGAGCGCCTTGGCCTTCCAGCCGGTCCGCTTGACGTTGGGGAAGGCGTAGAAAGCGCCCTTCGGCGTCGCGCAGGAAACACCCGGCAGTTTGTTCAAGCCCTCGACCACGACTTTGCGGCGGCGGTCGAATTCGGCGACCATCTTGCCGACTTCGTCCTGCGGCCCTTTCAGCGCCGCGAGGCCGGCATATTGCGCCGAGGCATTGACGCAGGAGTACAAATTCACCGCCAGCTTGCGCGCATAGTCGTAGAGCTTGCCCGGCCACACCGCATAGCCGAGTCGCCAGCCGGTCATGGCATAGGTCTTCGACCAGCCGTTGAGCAGGATCAGCCGGTCGCGGATCGACGGATAGGACAACAGGCAGTCGTGCACCTCGCCGTCGTAGACCATGTGGTCGTAGATCTCGTCCGACATGACGGCGACGTCGGTCCATCGCTCGAGACCGGCGACCAGCTTGTCGACTTCGCTCTTGGGCGTGACGCCGCCGGTCGGATTGGCCGGCGAGTTCAAGATCAACAGCCGCGTGCGCGGCGTGATCAGCCTCAGCGTCTCCTCGGCCGAGAAGGCAAAGCCGTTCTCCTCGCGGATCGGCACCGGCACCGGCGCCGCGCCGGTGAACTCGATCATCGAGCGATAAATTGGAAAGCCGGGATCGGGATAGAGAATCTCCACGCCCGGCTGGCCGAACATCAGGATCGACATGAACATAGTCGGCTTGCCGCCGGGCATGATCATCACTTCGTCGGGTGAGACCTCGACGTTAAAGCGCTTGTGCAAGTCGGCAGCCACCGCCTCGCGCAACGGCGGAATGCCGATCGCCGGCGTATAGCCGTGATGGCCCTCGCGCAGCGCTTTGACCGCCGCCTCGACGATGAAGTCGGGCGTGCGGAAGTCGGGCTGACCGATGCCGAGATTGATGATGTCGCGGCCTTGCGCAATCAAGGCATTGGCGCGCGCGAGCACCGCGAAGGCGTTCTCCTCGCCGATGCGGTCGAAGGCGGCAATGGTCTTGAGCATGGCGTTCTCCCCCGCGCCGCCCGGCAGCGGCCGCGCGCTTTGCGATTTGGCGCGCAGTTCAGCCGATCGGACGGGGAAAATCAAACCTCAGTCGGCATCGCCGTAATGGGCGCCGAGATCGCGATAAATCTGCGAGCGAATGAACGGATCGGGATCGTCGCCCAGGTAATCCGGACCATTATAGATGGGCCCCGCCGGGTAAAGATTGGTGCCCCGGTAGGCGGGCTGCACGCGAACGGTCTTTTGCGCCACGACCTGTCTCTTATGCTTGCGATCCTTGGCGTCAGCCGGCGCCATGCCGGCAAGCACGACAGCAAGGCCGACCGCGGACAATAGAAGCTTGAAGGGAAGCGACGGCATGCGGGCACCCATTGATTTTGCACTGCCTTAGCTGACCGGATGGGCCTCGCAAGGGCACATCGAGGCGGTTTCGATCACAAGTCGGTGTCGGAATAAGAAACCGAGATGGGGGTTAGACGCGCCTGCCGATTGTCGGAAAGCTACTCCTTTGCCTGCCGATTGCTTATACCGGCCGCTTCGGCGCATCCTCGCCGGAAAATAGTCAAATGCGGGGAATGCAGCCATGGGAATTCGGGCAGCAAACGACGCGTTCGAGAAATGGCTCGCGAAACAATTAGGCGACAATTTCGTCAAAGATGACATCAAAATAAAGCACGCCAAGATGAGCAAAAGCGCCTTTGCTTTCCTGCGCGCGACCTATTGGCGGTGGGCGGAAAAGATTTTCGAGGTTTGTCCCAATCTCCGTGAGGCGCCGAAAGTCCTGGCGGTGGGCGACATTCACTTGGAAAATTTCGGCACCTGGACCGACCGCGAAGGCCGGATCGTCTGGGGCGTCAACGATTTCGATGAGGCTGCGGAGATGCCCTATATCCTCGATATCGTTCGGCTCGCGAGCAGCGCCGTCCTAGCCGCGACGCCAGCTCACCTTTCGCGCCAAGCGATCTGCACGCATATCCTCGAAGGCTATAGGTTTGCGCTCAAAACACCGGAAGCATTGGTGCTCGATCGCGACCACTTGTGGCTGCGCAAGAGTTTCATTGTCGACGAAATCGCGCGCAAGAATTTCTGGCGCAAGATAGATAAAGAACATCGCGCCGCGTTGGCCAACAAAAACCAAACGCATCCGTCGTCCGCATGGCTGAAGGTGTTCGCAAGAGCCTTGCCTGATCGCTCGATTTCTTTGACATATTGGCCGCATACCGCAGGTACCGGCAGCCTCGGCCGTCGGCGTTGGCTCGGCTATAGCTTCTGGCGGAGCGGACCGCTTTTGCGCGAGGCCAAGGCTTTGGTTCCTTCGGCCTGGGTGCGCGCGCAGGGCGGCAAGAAAAAAATGCGTCTCAATGACATAGCGCGCGGCCGCTACCGCGCGCCCGACCCATGGTATGAGGCGACCGGAAACGTGCTGGTGCGGCGCCTTTCGCCGAATAACCGCAAGCTCAATCTCGAAAAGGGGGATTCCGAGATGCTGCTTGACCCCCACCTGTTGCACGCGATGGGGCGTGATCTTGCGGCGATACACCTCGGCACGCGCGGCGTGCGCGCGGACTTGCACGCCGACTTCTCCAAGCGCAGACATGATTGGTTCCGGGCGCAGGTCGATGCGGCAAGCAAATTCGTTGAAAACGAGTATGCCGAATGGAAAAAATCCAAATAGCGCCGCGCGTAAGCTATAAAAAATGAGAATGGCATGACCCCCTCCGACAAACGCCGCACATTCCGCGCGCTGCATGAGAGCGGCTGCTTCGTCATTCCCAATCCGTGGAATGTCGGCAGCGCCCGCTATCTGCAAGGCCTCGGCTTTAAGGCGCTGGCGACGACCAGCTCCGGCTTTGCCCATAGCCAGGGGCTTGCCGACGGTGCAGTGCCGCGCGAGAGCATGCTCGCGCATTGCCGCAAAATCGCGAGTGCCGTCGACGTGCCGGTTAACGCCGATTTCGAAGGCGGCTATGCCGACGATCCGGAAGGCGTCGCGGAGAGCGTGCGGCTGTGCGTCGAAACCGGCGTCGCCGGACTGTCAATCGAGGACTTCACCGGCAACGACGCCGATCCGCTTTACGTTTTCGATCTGGCGGTCGCGCGCGTGAAGGCCGCGCGCAAGGCAATCGATGCGGCGGGCGGGGGCGATCTGGTTTTTACCGCGCGCAGCGAAGGATTCATTAAGGCGCGCCCCGACATGGCGGAGACCATCCGCCGGCTCAAGGCTTTCGCCGATGCCGGCGCCGATTGCCTCTACGCGCCGGGTATCCGGACGCCCGAGCAGATCGAAACGATCGTGAAAGCGGTGGCGCCAATGCCGGTCAATCTGTTGATGTCAAGCGCCAGCGGCCTCACCGTCAAGGACATCGCCGGACTTGGCGTGCGCCGCATCAGCGTCGGCGGCACGCTGGCGCGCGTCGCCATGCACGCCTTCATCAAGTCGGCAAGCGAAATCGCAAACAACGGAGAATTTGACAGCTTCGCCGGCGTGGTGTCGAACGCCGAACTCAACAAGTTCTTCACCTGACTTGACGACACCCATCCATGAACAGCTCGGAACTTCACCCGCAGACCGGCCAGCCGATCGGTTTGCCGGTCGATACTACGCCGGCGCAGGGTCCCGGCCCGGTGACGCTGCGAGGCCGCTACGGCCGCATCGAAAAGCTTGAGCCGCGCCACGCGGGCGACTTGTGGACCGCCTTTGTCGGGCACGACGCGGTGTGGACCTATATCTCGACCGATGGGCCGTTCGCGACCGAAGCGGAGTTCTCCGACTTCGTCGCCAAGCGCGCGGCGGCGAGCGATCCATACGCCTATGCGATCATCGATGCCTCCGGTCGCACGGTCGGCTATTTCACGCTGTTGGAAATCCGGCCGCAGATGCGCGTCATCGAAGTCGGCCACGTGCTTTACTCTCCGGCCCTGCAGCGCACGCGGCTCGGCACCGAAGCGCAGTATCTTTTGGCGCGCTACGCCTTCGAGACACTCGGCTATCGCCGCTACGAATGGAAATGCAACGCCCTCAACGCCGCGTCGCGTCGCGCTGCGCTGCGTTACGGCTTCACCTACGAGGGCACGTTCCGGCAGCACCTGATCGCCAAAGGGCGCAATCGCGACAATGCCTGGTTCTCCATGCTCGACAGCGAGTGGCCGGCGCGCAAGGCAAATTTCGAGCGCTGGCTGGCGCCGGAAAATTTCACCGCCGACGGCACCCAAATCCTTAGTCTCGCCGCGCTGAACCAGCCATGAGCTTCGCGACCCAGTCGCTGCCCGGCCTGACCCGGCAGCGGCCTTTCGTGCTGTTCTGGCTGGCGCGGCTTTGCTCGACGCTCGCCTACCAGATGCTGGCGCTGACCATCGGCTGGCAAATCTACGCGATCACCGGCAGTGCCTTCGATCTCGGGCTGGTCGGGCTGATCCAATTCGTGCCCATGGTGGTGCTCACGCTGCTGGTCGGCCACGCCACCGACCGGTACGACCGCCGGCTGATCTTGCGGGCGGCGCAAAGCATGCAGGCGATGGCCGCCGTGCTGGTGACCGCGGCGCTCCTCACCGGCACGCTCAGCCGCGATCTGTTATTTGCCGCGGTGTTCCTGATCGGCTGCGGGCGCGCCTTCGAGATGCCGGCATCGAGCGCGCTAGTGCCGGCGCTGGTGCCGCAACCGTTGATTCCGCGCGCGGTGGCGGCCTGGTCGTCGGCCAATCAGGTGGCGGTGATCTGCGGTCCGGCTGCCGGCGGCCTGATCTATACAATAAGCCCGGTCCTGGTTGGCTGCTTGTGCCTGACGTTCTTCACGACCTCGATCACGCTCATTACGCTGGTCGAGGCCGAGGGCCCGGCACCAGCGCGCGAGCCGCCGACCTTCACCTCGGTGCTCGCCGGCTTTGACTTCATTCGCAGCCGGCACCGACTGCTCGGCGTGATTACGCTCGACCTATTCGTGGTGTTGCTCGGCGGCGCGACCGGGCTGCTGCCGATCTACGCCAAGGACATTCTGGCGGTCGGACCGGTGGGTCTTGGTCTGCTGCGCTCAGCGCCGGCCGCCGGCGCGCTGATCACCACGGTGCTGCTGTCGCGCCGGCCGGTCGAGCGGCATATCGGCCGCAAGATGTTCATGGTTGTCGCGATCTATGGCGTGGCGACAATGATCTTTGCCGTGTCTACTATTTTCCCGCTGTCGTTGCTCGCCTTGGCGGTGCTCGGCGCGTCCGATGCGTTGAGCGTCGTCATCCGCTTCTCGCTGGTGCAGATCGAAACGCCAGACGCCATGCGCGGGCGGGTGAGCGCGATAAACTACCTGTTCGTCGGCTCGTCCAACACGCTCGGCGATTTTCGCGCAGGCGCAAATGCGCAAGAGTTCGGCGCGTTGGCGTCGGTGCTGATCGGCGGTATCGGATCGTTGCTGGTGGCCGGCGTCTGGATGATACTATTTCCCGACTTGCGCCGCATCGATCGTTTCCAACCGGCGGATGGCGGCGAAGCGAGGACGTAATGCACATACTGATTACCGGCGCGGCTGGGATGATCGGCCGCAAGCTGACCGCGCGTCTGGTCAAGGACGCCAGGCTCAACGACCAATCGATCGATCGGTTGACACTCATCGACGTGGTGGCGCCGGAAAAATCCGCCGGTTTCGCCGGCGCAGTTGAGACGGCAACCGCCGACTTGTCGGCCCCCGGTGTCGCTGCGCAAGCAATAGCCGGCCGCCCGGATGTGATCTTCCATCTCGCCGGCGTCGTCTCGGGCGAAGCGGAAGTCGATTTCGACAAAGGCTATCGCGTCAATCTCGACGGCACCCGCGCCTTGCTGGAGGCGGTCCGCCTGGCCGGCGACGGCTACAAGCCGAAATTCGTCTTCACCTCATCCGTCGCCGTGTTCGGCGCGCCCTTTCCCGACGCCATCCCCGACGCTTTCCACTTAACGCCGCTTACTTCCTACGGCACGCAGAAGGCGATCTGCGAATTGCTGCTTGCCGATTACACGCGGCGCGGCTTTCTCGACGGCGTCGGCATCCGCCTGCCGACCATTTGCGTACGGCCGGGTAAGCCGAACAAGGCGGCCTCGGGATTCTTCTCGGGCATCATCCGCGAGCCGCTCGCCGGCGAGGAGGCGTTGCTGCCGGTTTCCGAGACGGTGCGCCATACCCATGCCAGCCCGCGCGCCGCCGTCGGTTTTCTGATCCATGCGGCCGGTCTGACGCGCGAGCAATTGGGGCCGCGCATCAATATCAGCATGCCCGGGGTATCGTGCACGGTGGGCGAACAAATCGAAGCGCTGCGCCGGGTCGCCGGCGACAAAGTGGCTGCGCGGATCAAGCGCGCGCCGGATGCCCTGATCGAACGCATTGTCGGCGGCTGGGCCGAGCGGATCGAGGCCAAGCGCGCGCGCGAGCTCGGGTTCAAGGCGGAGAAAAGTTTCGACGACATCATTCGCACGCATATCGAGGATGAGCTGGGCGGGAGGGTGGCGTAATCTCCTGTGCCGTTATGCCCCGCGAAGGCGAGGCATCCAGTAGTCGCCGGAATTGAGTTTTTATGGAAAGGGTGCGGAGTACCGGATCGCCCGCTTTCGCGGGCGATGACACCAAGCGCTTGCGTCCCGCTCCCCGAGCCTTACATTATCGCCCATGACCTATGTCGACGCGGCCGTCGCTCCCCTCCGCAAGACCGGCCAAATCAAGATCCACGGCGCCGCCGCATTCGAAGGCATGCGCAAGGCCGGGCAACTGGTCGCCCGCTGCCTCGACATGCTGACCGATGAAGTGCGTCCGGGCGTACCGACCGAGCGGATCGACCAGCGGGTGCGGGAATTCGCGCTCGACCACAACGCGCTGCCGGCGACGCTGATGTATCGCGGCTACAAGAAATCGACCTGCACCTCGCTCAACCACGTCGTCTGCCACGGCATCCCGGTCGACAAGCCGATGCGCGAGGGCGATATCGTCAATATCGACGTGACGCTGATCCTCAACGGCTGGCACGGCGATTCAAGCCGCATGTATCCGGTCGGGGCGATCCCGCGCCGCGCCGAACGGCTGATCGAGGTGACGCACGAAGCCATGATGCGCGGCATCGCCACCATCCGCCCCGGCTCGACCACCGGCGACATCGGCGCCGCCATCCAGGCTTTCGTCGAGGCCCAACACATGAGCGTGGTGCGCGATTTCTGCGGCCACGGGCTCGGCCGGCTGTTCCACGACGAGCCCAACATTGTGCATGTCGGCCGCCCTGGCGAAGGCATCGTGCTCAAGCCCGGCATGTTCTTTACGGTCGAGCCGATGATCAATCTTGGCCGCCCGCACGTAAAGGTGCTGTCAGATGGCTGGACCGCGGTCACCCGCGACCGCTCGCTCTCGGCCCAATTCGAGCACACCGTGGGCGTGACCGAGACCGGCGTAGAAGTGTTCACTTTCTCCCCCGCCGGTCTCGACAAGCCGCCCTATAAGACCTGAGCGGTCGGCGTTCCTGCCGAACGTTTTGTCCTGAGGCCAAGGCCGCTACGGCCTCTCGATTGTGCCACCCTGCCTGCTTTCGCAGGACCGAGAGGGACCTCGTCGATTGCATTCGCCTGAACTACAATCCCGCCACACGGGGGCGTGGACGTTTTTCCATGGCGCGCAAAACCGACAATAATCGCGAGGAGGGCCTATCCGAGGCGACGCCGCATTATCATGGCCACCGCGAGCGGCTGCGCACGCGCTTTCGCGAGGCCGGCAGCGAGGCGGTGAGCGATTATGAACTGCTCGAATTGGTGCTGTTCCGCGCCATCCCGCAGCGCGACGTGAAGCCGCTGGCCAAGGAGCTGATCGCCAAGTTCGGCTCCTTCGGCGAGGTGGTCGCGGCGGCGGCGGCCCGGCTGCGCGAGGTCAAGGGCCTCGGCGAAGCCGCCATCACCGAGCTCAAGATCGTGCACGCGGCGGCCGAGCGTCTCGCGCGCGGGCAGGTGCAGAAGCGGCCGGTGCTGTCATCCTGGTCGAGCGTGCTCGACTATTGCCGCACGGCGCAGGCCTTCGCCGACAAGGAGCAGTTCCGCGTGCTCTTCCTCGACAAGCGCAATCAGCTCATCGCCGACGAATTGCAGCAGGTCGGCACCGTCGATCACACGCCGGTCTATCCGCGCGAAGTGGTCAAGCGCGCGCTCGAACTGTCCGCCACCGCCCTGATCCTCGTGCACAATCACCCGTCGGGCGATCCGACGCCTTCGCGTGCCGACATCCAGATGACGCAGGCGATCGTCGAGGTGGCGAAGCCGCTCGGCATCGCGGTGCACGACCACATCATCGTCGGCAAGGAGGGCCACGCGAGCTTCAAGGGGCTGAGGCTGATTTGAGCGACCTCAAGCCGCCACGGGCGCCGCGCTCTGGTCTTCAGATTCAATTAGCCAGCGCGCAATCCTCGGCCAATATTCGCCGAGGACATTCTTTCCCATGAACAGGCCGCCGTGACGGCAGGGCGCCGTCGCTTTCCGGATGGCATGCGCCGGCGTACCGACCAGGCGCTCGGTCGCGAATAGCTGCGCCGGCGCCACCAATTCGTCGTCCCGCGCCGCCAGCAAAAAAAGCGGAGTGCGCATCTGCGCCAGATCAATTTGCTCGCCCAGGGCAACAAATTGCCCGGTTGCGATTTCGTTGCGCCGGTAGAGCTTCTCAACCACCTCGAGGTAATAGGTACCCGGCAGATCGACGGTCCATGCATACCAATCGCGAAAGGCGGCTGCGAGCGCGGCGAAGGCGGGCGAGCCGATCGGCTCCGGCGTCTGCAGCAGTTGCCGAATCTCTTGCGTGGCGACCGTTTCCGGTCCCCAGAATTTCAACACCTGGCGGCCGTGAATGCGGCCATCGCCGACGCTGACCAGCTCATGAAACAGCCCGAAGGGGCTCGCGTCGACCAGTTCCGACAGGCCGGATTGCGCGGCGGCGATGTCGACCGGCGCTGCGGCCAGCACCAGCTTGCCGACTTTGGCGGGAAACCGCGCGGCATAGAGCAGAGATAGCCAGCCGCCCTGGCAAAGCCCGACCAGATCGACACGGCCGCCCAGCTGATCGACCAGCACATTGAGGTCGGCGAGATAATCATCGATGCCTCGAAAGCGCATTTCCGCCGTCGCCGAACGCCAATCGGTCAAGAACAGACGCCGCAGCCCGGCCTCGCGCATCGTCGCAACCAGGCTGTGGCCCGGCGCCAGATCGGCAACGGCCGCGCCATGCAGCGCGAATGGCGCGCATAGCAAAACGGGAGTGCCATCCATGTCGGTGCTGAAATCGCGTAGACGCACGCTTCGCAATTCGAGCGCGATTGCATTCGGCGTCGCCCAGTTCGGCTCGCACGGCAGTGCGCCGTCGGCTTCGCCGACCGCGAGGCCGACAAAATGCTTGGCCGCCAATGCGGCAAGCTCGCTCGCCGAGGCGGCGGCGAGCGCCGGCCATATGAAGGCGAGATGCGGATATTGCCGCCCGGACGGCTCATACATGGTGAACGGCAGGTAAACGAAATCGGCCGGGGGCGCGTTGCGCTAAGTCAAACGCTCGCGCGAAAAACGTTTTTGTATTGAGAGTCAGCAGCTTCGCTGGGAAGCCGCGGCCTATTGCTGCAGCACATAGGTTCCGGGCGCGTCGCATAGAGCCGCGCCCATGGCGGGCGGAGCGACCGCGGCGCCAGAGCGGGCACCAAGCCAGGCGGCCCATTCCGGCCACCAGGAACCTTCCTTTTGCGGCGCCTGGGCGAGGAAGGTCTCCGGATCGGTGTAGCGATCCTTCGTCTTGCGGGTCATCACCTGGTAGCTGCGATTGTTATGGCCGGGCTCCGAGACGATGCCGGCATTGTGACCGCCGCTCGCCAGCAGATAGGTCACGTCGGTGTCGGTCAGGAAATTGATCTTGTAGGTCGAGCGCCACGGTGAAACATGATCGCGCGTGGTGCCAACGGTGAACATCGGCGCGCGAATATCGGCAAGCGCGATCGGCTTGTCGGCGACCGTATAGCGCCCCTCGGCCAGATCGTTGTTGAGGAACAGGCGCCGCAGATATTCCGAATGCATGCGGTAGGGCATGCGGGTCGCATCGGCGTTCCACGCCATGAGATCGATCATGGGTGCGCGCTCGCCCATCAGGTATTCATGCACAAGGCGTGACCAAACGAGGTCATTTGAGCGCAGCATCTGGAAGGCGCCCGCCATTTGCGAGGCGTCGAGGAAGCCCTGCTCCCACATCATGTCTTCCAGGAAGGCGACCTGGCTCTCATTGACGAAGAGGGTCAATTCGCCGGCCTCGGTGAAGTCGGTCTGTGAGGCCAGGAGCGTAACCGTTTGCAACCGAACATCGCCGTCGCGCGCCATGGCCGCCGCCGCAATCGACAACAGCGTGCCGCCCAGGCAATAGCCGACGGCGTGAACCTTCTGCTCCGGCACGATCGCGTTGACCGCGTCGAGCGCCGCCATGACGCCGAGCGTGCGATAGTCATCGAGGCCGAGGTCGCGGTCATCCGGGCTCGGATTCTTCCAGGAGATCATGAAGACCGCAAAGCCCTGCTCGGTCAGATACCTAACCAGCGAATTATGCGGCGAAAGATCGAGGATGTAATATTTCATGATCCAAGCCGGCACGATGAGTATCGGTTCGGACCGCACTTTCGCGGTCGCCGGCGCGTATTGGATCAGCTCGATCAGGCGATTGCGATAAACCACCTTGCCGGGCGTCACCGCCACGTCGCGGCCGACCACGAAATCCTCGGTGCCGACCGGCTTCTTGCCGCTGATGGCGCGCTCCCAATCCTCCGCCAGATTGCGCAGGCCGCTCACCAGGTTCATGCCGCCATTCGCGACGGTGTGGCGCAGCACTTCCGGATTGGTCGCGAGAAAATTCGAGGGCGAGACCATGTCGAGCAATTGGCGGGCGGCGAATTCCACCATGTCTTCATGATGCCTGGTGACGCCGCGTACGCCGGTGGTCGCGTTGTGCCACCATTGCTGCTGCAGCAGGAAGGCTTGATAGATGAAATTGAACGGCGGCTTCTGCCAATCCGCGCCGGCGAAGCGATGATCCTGCGGCAGCGGCTCGATGCAGGGTGGTACTGTCCCGCCTTCCGAGGCGTAGCGGAAAGCGTAATTGGCAAAGCGCATGGATTTGCGCGCGGCCTTATCGACGAGCTGCAGGCGCTTGCCCGGCGAAAAGAAAAGATGCGTTGCCCAATCGTAATAGGCCTTGGCGAGCGCGGCGGGCGACAAGCCGAAGGTGAAACGCGCGGCGGCAGCATGCAGTGAGCGGTCGGTGATATCGGCAAAGGCCGTGACCGCATAGGAATCGCGCGCGTCGACCTCCTCCGGGGGAGCCACTCCGTCGGCCTTGGGAACGACACGCAAGGCCGCATTCGCGGCCGGTTTGGCGTCAACGCGTGCATCGGCCTTCATGGGTACAACCGTGCTCCTGGCGCTTCCGTTGCTCTGGAGAGGCCTATCAAAACATCGAAAATTGGCGGCACATTAGCCGCATTGTTGCGGCGCGGTATGATCTGGATCAATTGATGGCGCTATGGTTCACATTCCGTTTACTGCCGCACCAACATGATTTGAGCAGCGGTTTCCGGGACACGACGCCAGGTAATATTGTCCTGCTCTTCGAAGCGCCATGGTGGGCCGTGCGCGGCAACCAGCACCAGCGCGCCCTGGTCCAGCTGCCACCTGGTGAAATTAAGCTCTTCGATCGATTTGGCGCAGCCCGGCTGCACCTTGAGCGCAAAGCCATCCTCGACGGTGGTGGCGTCCAGCGTCAGCTTGCACAACGGGCCGCCGTTGCCACGCTCGATCATCCAGTCACCGGCGAGCTTGTCCGGCTGCTCGGGTTGCGGCGCCTCCGCCGCCGCGGCAGGGTTCTGCAGGAACAGCACGCCGACACCCGGCGTCGGCGCCTCGAAAATGCCGTCCTCAACCTCGCTGAATTCGACCAGCGACTTGCCGCTGGCGTCGAGCAAATACAGCAGATCGTTCTCGGGATATTTCCAGCCGACGACGTCGCGCACCAACGGAAACAGGTTGGCGCAGTTCGGGTCGAACTCGACCGTAAAACCAACCGGCGAGGGATCGCTCTTGAACGTCGCTGTGCACTTCTTGTCGCGCTCGGCGTCGGAAAATTCCCAGGTGCCGATCACGCCTTTGGCGGAATCGTTGAGCGACGCCGCGGTCTGCGCGGCAGCCGGCGATGCGATTGCCAGCGCAAGACCGATCGGAACCAGGCGAACCATAGCGAGCCGGACTTGCCTCTTACGCATGATCCTATCTGAAATCCGGTTGCGATTTTTCGGGACCGTGCGTCGGATGCCGGTCCATCAACGTTTGGCAGTATAGGGCGTTTCCGGCACCGGCGTCAGCGGCGGCTTGCCGGCGAGCCAGGCCAGAATGTTGTCGACCACCAATTGGTCCATGGCGGCCCGCGTCACCTCGGTCGAGGAACCGAGATGCGGGAACAGGCAAATGTGGTCCATCTCCAAGAGTTCCTTCGGCACATGCGGCTCCTTGGCGATTACATCAAGGCCAGCGGAGTAGATGATGCGGTTCTTCAGCGCCTCGATCAAAGCCGGCTCGTCGACCACCGAGCCGCGCGCCATGTTGATGAGAATGCCGTTCGGCCCGAGCGCCTTAAGCACCTCGGCATTGATCATGTTGGCGGTCGCGGCGCCGCCCGGCACGATCACCATCAGCGTGTCGACGTCGCGCGCCATGTCGATGAGCTTGGGATAATATTTGTATTTGATGCCGGCTTGCGGGTTGCGGCTGTGATAGACCACCGGCACGCCGAACGCCTCCAGCCGGCGCGCGATCGCCTTGCCGATGCGGCCCATGCCGACCATGCCGACGGTGCGGTTGCGCAGCGTCGCCTTGCTCAGCGGATATTGCGCCTGCTGCCATTTGCCGGCGCGCACATAACGCTCCGCCTGCGGGAATTCGCGCACGGTGCAGAGCAGAAGGCCGAGCGCGGTATCGGCAACCTCTTCGTTCAGCACTTCGGGCGTGTTGGTGACGATTATGCCGTGCTCGCCCGCCCATTTGGCGTCGACGTGGTCGTAGCCGACGCCGAAGCTCGAGATCTGCTCGAGCTTGGGGAAGCGTTGCATGAAGGCGGCATTCACCTTGTCCGCGGTATACGCGATGACAATGGCGCGAATCTTGTCGGCGATGGAGTTCAGGAAAGCTTCCTTGTCGCTTGCATCGATCAGGCAGTGCAGCGTGACCTTGCCCTCCAGGCCTTTTACTATCACCGGCTTCTTGTTGCCGACCAGCAATACGTCCGGCTTCTCGCCAGCCATTTTGGGACTCCACTAAATCAGGAAAGTGATTGGCTTTTCGATCAGCGACTTGAAGACGGCCAGTAGCTCGGCCCCCAGCGCGCCGTCGACCACGCGGTGGTCGCAGGACAAGGTGACGGTCATCTGGCTGACGAATTTGACGCCGCCGTCTTCAGTCTCGACCGGCGCGCGCCGCGCCGCGCCGACCGCCAGCAGCGTTGCGTGCGGCGGATTGATGATGGCCGAAAACTCGCGCACGCCGTACATGCCGAGATTGGAAATGGCGCTGGCGCCGCCCAGATATTCGTTCGGCTTGAGCTTCTTCACACGGGCGCGCGCGGCAAGGTCGCGCATTTCCGCCGATATGATCGAGAGCGATTTGGCCTCGGCGTTGCGGATCACCGGCGTGATCAGCCCGCCGTCGAGCGCCACCGCGACACCGATATCGGAATGTGAGAAGCGCAGGATACGGTCGCTCGCCCACACCGCATTGGCGGCGGGGATGCGCTGCAAGGCCGCGGCCCAGGCCTTGATGATGAAATCGTTGAGCGAGAGTTTGAACGCCTTCCCCTCCTCCGCATGTGGGGCAGCGTTAGGGTTCGGCGCCGCGGCGTTGGCTTCTTCGCGCATCGCCATCAGCCGCTCAACATCAACATCGGCGGTGAGATAGAAATGCGGGATGGTCTGCTTGGCCTCGACCAGACGTCTCGCGATGGTCGCGCGCATCGAATCGAGCGGCATTTCCTCGTAGGCGATGCCTTCATAGAGCGCCTTCACCTGCGCCGCGGTCGCACCGGTCGCCGACGCCGCGACGGCCGCGGGCTGCATCGCCGTCTCCACGTCGCGCGCGACGATGCGGCCATGCGGGCCGGAGCCGGAAATGCGCGCAAGATCGATGCCGCGCTCGCCGGCCAGCCGCCGCGCCAATGGGGTGACCGTGACCCCGCCCGGCAGCCGTGCCGGCCCATAATTGCGCTCCGGCGTGCGCACTTCACGGAACGGATCCATGTGCGGATAGGCGAAAACTCGCCCCTCCACCCGTTCGTCCCCGCGCAAGCGGGGACCCGGTGCTGCTTGGCCCTGGATGCCCGCTGGCGCGGGAATTGGCGGAGTAGTCGGCACCGATTGCGCCATTTCCTTTAATGCCGTTGCTATCGGGGCAAGAGAGACCTGTTCAAGTGCGCGAGCTGCAGCAGGTTTTCCACCATCGGCAATTACTGCCACCACGGCGCCGACCTTGGCCACCTCGCCGACCTGAAAGCGGATGTCGGTGACCGTGCCGGCCACCGTCGAGGGAACTTCCATCGAAGTCTTGTCGGTCTCGATCTCGAACAGGTTGTCGCCCGGTTGCACGGCATCGCCGGCCGACTTGAACCATTTCACGATCTTGCCCTCGGCGACGGTTTCGCCGAGCTGCGGCATCAGGACGTCCATTCGACCTCACGTGTCCCGGATGCATTGCAGCGTGAGCGCGAAAGCGCGAAACGATGCAATGCTGATCCGGGACCTTTGCAAATTCCGAATTCGTTAGGGTCCCGGGTCTGCAGCGCACCACTGCGTGCTGCACTGCGCCCGGGACACGATGCCTCTACCAACTCACCGATACATATTGTGTCTCGAGAAACTCCTTCATGCCTTCCGCCGCGCCCTCGCGGCCGAGGCCGGACTGCTTGACGCCGCCGAACGGCGCCGCCGGATCGGAGACAAGGCCGCGGTTGAGCCCCACCATGCCGAATTCGAGCTTCTCGGAGACGCGCAGGCCGCGCGAAAGGTCCTTGGTGTAAAGATAGGCGACGAGACCGTACTCGGTGTCGTTGGCGCGCTTGATCGCTTCGTCCTCGGTCTTGAAGGTCTGGATTGAGGCGACCGGTCCGAAGATTTCCTCGTTCAACATCTTGGAATTGTCCGAGACATTGGTGAGCACGGTGGCCGGATAGAAGAATCCCGGCCCCTCCGGCAACTTGCCGCCGGTCAGCACCGTGGCGCCCTTCTTCACCGCGTCGTCGACCAGCTCGATCACCTTGTCGCGTCCATCCTTGTTGACCAGCGGGCCGAGATTGACGCCTTCGTCGAGCCCGTTGCCCATCTTGAGCGAGCCCATTTTGGCAGTGAGCTTCTTGGCGAACTCGTCATGCACCTTCTCGTGCACGTAAAAGCGATTGGCGGCAGTGCAGGCCTCGCCCATGTTGCGCATCTTGGCGATCATGGCGCCGTCGATGGCCGCATCGATATCGGCGTCCTCGAACACGATGAACGGCGCGTTGCCGCCCAATTCCATCGACGGCTTGAGCACGTTGTCGGCCGCTTCATGCAAGAGCTTGCGGCCGACCTCAGTCGAGCCGGTGAAGGAGACGACCCGCACGCGCGGATCATGCAGCATGGCGCTCACCACCGGCCCGGAGCGGCGCGACGGCACGACATTGACCACGCCGGCGGGAACGCCCGCCTCTTCCAGCACCGGCATCAACGCCAGCATGGTGAGCGGCGTATCGGACGCGGGCTTCAAGACCACCGGGCAGCCGGCGGCGAGCGCCGGCCCGATCTTGCGCGTCGCCATGGCGGCGGGGAAATTCCATGGCGTCACCAGCACGGCGATGCCGGCGGGCTTGTGATGCACGAAGATGCGGGCGCCGGAAGCGGGCGCGCGCGACACTTCGCCGATATTGCGCACCGCCTCTTCCGCATACCAGCGGAAGAACTCGGCGGCATAGGCGACTTCGGACCGCGAATCGGGCAGCGCCTTGCCGTTCTCCAGCGTGATCAATTTGGCAAAGCGCTCGGCGTCGCGCATGATCAGTTCGTGCGACTTGCGCAAAATCTCGGCGCGCTCGCGCGGCTTGCGGCCGGCCCAGCCTTCGAAAGCGGCCTCGGCGGCATCGACCGCCGCCCTGGCGTCGTCGACGGTGGCGCTCGCGACCGAAGCGATCTTGCGCTCGGTTGCCGGATCGATCACGTCGAAGCGGGCATTGTCGGATGACTTGCGCCATTTTCCGCCGATCCACAGATCGGTCGGGACATTGGCGAGAAGGTTGTCGTACATGACTTTAATTCCTCTACTTTGCGAGGGAACGAACGCGAGCGCTGCGAACTCTGTTCACCTCTCCCCTGGGGGGAGAGGTCGACGCGCGAAGCGCGTCGGGTGAGGGAGAAACTGCTTATCGAGAGTCACTTCCCCCCGCACCCCAACCCTCTCCCCAATGGGGAGAGGGAGCACGCAGTGCTCGCGGCTCGTTTTTGCCACCAAACTAACTCCCCAAGCTCCTTCTCACCTTCTCCGCAATCCTTGCCGGCGTCGGCAGCACGATGTCTTCCAACGTATCGGCGGCCGGCAGCGGAATATGCGGCGTGGTGATGCGCACCGGCGGCCCGTCGAGATCGTAGAATGCTTCGTCGGCCGCGATCGACACGACCTCCGCTCCCCAGCCGCACAGCCGCGGATTCTCCTCGACCGTGAACAGCCGGTGCGTGCGCGCGACCGAGCCGAGAATGGTCTGCGTGTCGAGCGGCACCAGCGAGCGCAGATCGACAACTTCACAGTCAATGCCCTGTTCCGCCTTGAGCTTGTCGGCCGCTTCCAGCGCGCGCGGCACCATCATGGCGAGCGCGCAGATGGTGGCGTCCTTGCCGGGCCGCACGATCTTGGCGCTGCCGAGCCTGTCGACGATCTCGCCGTCCGGCACCTCGCCTTTGGTCGGATATAGCGACTTGTGCTCGAGAAAGATCACCGGGTCGGGATCGCGCACCGCAGCCGCCAGCAAACCGATTACGTCGGTCGGGTTCGACGGCGCCACCACCTTCAGCCCCGGAATCATCATGCACCAGTTCTCGACGCTCTGCGAATGCTGCGCGCCGAAGCGCGCGCCGCCGCCGTTGCCTGTGCGCACCACCAGCGGGCATTTGACCTGGCCGTTCGACATGTAGCGGCTCTTGGGGAATTCGTTGGCGATGTAGTCAAAGCAGACGGCGAAGAAATCGGAGAACATGATCTCTGCGATCGGCTTCAGCCCCGTCATGGCGGCGCCCATGGCGGCGCCGAGGATCGCCTGCTCGGAGATCGGCGTATCGCGCACGCGCAAGGGCCCGAACTGCTCATAGAGGCCGACCGTCGCCTTAAACACGCCGCCGGCTTTCGCCACGTCCTCGCCGATGAACACGACATCGGGGTCGCGGCTCATCTCCTGAGCGATGCCGCGAATGACAGCGTCGCGGTAGGTCAGTTCCGCCATGCCCAGCCTCCATCGGCATAGACGTCGGTGGTGATGATCTCCGCGGGCGGCGGCGGCGCGGCCTTGCAGGTTTCGGTCGCGTCATCGACGATCTTGCGCACTGCCGCATCGATGCCGTCGATCACCTTGTCGGCAATGCCGAACTGCAGCAGCCGCTCGCGATAAATTTTGATCGGGTCGCGCTGCTTCCAGCGGTCCAATTCGCCCTCGGGGCGGTACTTCGCCGGATCGGCGCGGGAATGGCCGCTGTAACGATAGGTGAGGCATTCGATCAGCGAGGGCCCGCCGCCGGCGCGCGCTTTGTCGTAGGCGGCGCGCGCCGTGCGGTAGACCACGTCGGCATCGTTGCCGTCGATCACAATGCGCTCGAGCCCATAGGAGGCCGCGCGGTCAGCGGCCGGCTGCGGCACCGCGGTCACCTCGGCGATCGGGGTGTATTCCATATACAGGTTGTTCTCGCAGACGAAGATCACCGGCAGCTTCCACACCGCAGCGAAATTCAGCGCCTCGTGAAAGGCGCCGATATTGGTGGTGCCGTCGCCGAAGAAGCAGACCGAGACATCCTTGTCGCCCTTGTATTGGGCGCGCCAGGCCGCGCCGCAGGCGATCGGCAGATGCGCGCCGATGATGGCGTAGGAGCCCATTACGCCGTGATCGACCGAGGTCAGATGCATCGAGCCGCCCTTGCCGCGCATCAAGCCGTTGTCGCGCTGCATCAGCTCGCCCAGCACTTTCTCCACGCTGACGCCGCGGGCGAGCGTATGAGCGTGGCCGCGATAGGTGCAAAATGAAAGGTCGCCCTTCTTCATGGCGCCGGCAAAGCCCGCCGCCACCGCCTCCTGGCCGAGCGAGAGGTGGCTCGTGCCTTTGACCAGGTTTTGCAGGAACAGGTCATAGGCACGCTGTTCCGCTTCGCGGATCACCACCTGGGTCCGGTACATTTCCAGGCGTTTTTCCTCGCCGATATCGTCGTTCAAGGCGGCCGCGGCCGGCGCCCGGTCCTCTGCTGTGGCCATGGAAAATCCTTCGAGTTTTGGCGGCCGGAACTTAGCCCCTAGACGGAAGCTCCCGCAACTCTCCTATTCGAGCGGCCCCTCGACAACGCCTTCGCTGGTGGCGGATTGACCGCTCTTGCGCTCACGGTAGAGCAGGTAAAGCCCGGAACCGATGACAACAGCAGCGCCCGCCATGGTCCAGCCGGTGGGCACATGGTCGAACACGATATAGCCGAGGATCACCACCCAGATGAGCTGTGTATAGACAAAGGGTGAGAGCACCGAGGCCGGCGCGAGCTTGTGGCCGGAGATCAACAGGAAATGTCCGAGGCTGCCGAGCACGCCGGTGCCGGTCAGCAGCAGCGCGATGGCCCAGCTTGACGGCGGCTGCCAGACAAACGGGATGACCGGCTGCATCACCAGTGCGCCGATGAAATTGGCATAGAACAGCGAGGTCTGATTGGAATCGGTGCGTGCGACGATGCGGGTGATGACCGCATAGAAGCCGTAACACAGGGTTGCCGCGAGCGAGAACAGCGCGGCCGGATGCATGCCGCCGAAGCCGGGTCGAATGATCATCAACACGCCGCCGAAGCCGACGCAGATCGCGACCCATCGCCGCCAGCCGATCCATTCGCCCAGCATGGGGCCGGAGGCGATGGCGACAATGAACGGAAAGGTGAAGATGATCGATAGCGCCTCATCGAGCTGCAGCCAGCGCAACGCCAGAAAGTTGAGCGCGGTCGAGCCGACCAGCAGCAGCGAGCGCATGATCTGCAGCTTCATCTGCTTGGTGCGCAGCAAGCCAGGCTGCACCAGCGGATTGGAGACGATGAATGTCAGCAGGAAGGCGCTGGTGTAGCGCGCCCAGGCGATCTGCAGCGTATCCATCTGGGTGTTGAGATATTTCGCCGTGGTGTCGAGGCAGGCAAACAGCGCCACAGCGCCGCACATCAGGGCGATGCCCGTGAGCCTGTGGCGGCGCTGCTGAGCGGGGTCGACCATGAATTTCTATCGCTCGCGCGCGACCGCACTCTCGTGCCAGCGGCGCAAGGCGAGATATGAGAGGCCCGACAGCAGGAAAAAGATGGCAACGCCGGCGAGCGACAACAGCAAAAGCGCGGCGAACATGCGGGGAATGTTGAGGCGATAGCCCGATTCGGCGATGCGATAGGCAAGCCCCGAGCCGGCGCCGGCGGAGCCCGCCGCGATTTCGGCCACCACGGCGCCGATCAGCGACAAGCCGCCGGCGATACGCAGGCCGGCCAGCATCTGCGGCAGCGCGGCCGGCAATTTCAGTTCCCACAGCATCTGCCAGCGCGAAGCCTTGTAGAGATCGAACAGGGCGATCAGGTTGTGGTCGACCGAACGCAGGCCGAGCGTGGTGTTGGCCAGCACCGGAAAGAAGGCGACGATCCAGGCGCAGGCAAGCACCGCCAGAGGCTGCGGCAGATAGATCAGCAAGATCGGCGCGATGGCGACTATCGGAGTCACCTGCAAGATCACGGCATAAGGATAGAGCGAGTATTCGATCAGCCGCGACTGGTTGAAAAGGATCGCCAGCCCGATGCCGCCGACCGCGGCGAGGAGAAAACCTTCGAAGGTGGTGAGCAAGGTCACCAGCAGCGAATTCCACAACAAGGCGCCATCGGCGATCAAAGTTTTGAACACCAGGTCCGGCCCAGGCAGCACGTATGGCGGCATGGCGAAGACGCGCACCACCAGCGCCCAGATCAGCACGCCGAGCGCGAGCACGAGGATGGGTAAGGCGATACGAAGAATGCGCTCGCTCATGCCGCTTCACCCGCCATCGCCTTGCCCAGCGCCTCCGACACCAGCCGGCAATAGCCGGCGTAGTCCGCCGACGTGCGAAAGCGCTCGTCGCGCGGATAGGGTGCGTCGATCGTGACCTGCGACGAGACTTGGCCGGGACGCGGCGTCATTACCACGATGCGCTGCGAGAGATAGACCGACTCAAACACTGAATGCGTCACGAAAATTACGGTGCGGCGCAATTCCTGCCAAAGCGTCACCAAGTCGTTGTTGAGCTTGAAGCGCGTGATCTCGTCGAGCGCGGCGAACGGCTCGTCCATTAGGATAAGCCGCGGCTCGGTGACCAGCGCGCGCGCGATCGAGGCGCGCATGCGCATGCCGCCGGACAGTTCGCGCGGATAGCTGCGCGAAAATTCGCCAAGGCCGACGCGATTGATCGCTTGGCCAACGGCCACAGCCGATTGCGCCTTGTCGGCACGCGCGAGTTTGAGCGGCAGCCGCACATTGGCAGCGACGTCCGCCCAAGGCATCAGCGTCGGCTCCTGAAAGACGAAGCCGATCTCGCCGGCGCCGCCCGCAGAACCACCCGGCCATTCGACCGTGCCGGCGCTGGGCGCACTTAGCCCGGCGATAATGCGCAGCGCCGTCGACTTGCCGCAGCCGGATGGGCCCAGCAGCGAGACGAACTCGCCGGCGCGCACATCGAGATCGAAGCCGGCGAGCGCCACCGTGCCGCGCTCGAACGTCTTGCCGACGTTGCGCAGGGAGATGATGGGTGATTGAAACGAGTTGCCGATCAAATCGTACCCTCACCTGTCATTGCCAGTCTTGTCCCGGCGACCCGATTTATGGGCACGGATCATCACATAATGATTTGCAATTCAATGCCCTCCTGAGCGAGATGGCCGGGACAAGCCCGGCCATGACAACGAGAGGGAGTTGGGATTCGAATATCACTTCGGTCTCAAATCGACGCCGACACCCTTGTCGACAAATTGCAGCGTATAGGCGCGCTTGAGGTCGATGTCGGCCTTGACCACGCCGGCATGCACCATCTTGTCGAAGAAGCTCTGCCAGCGCGCGTCGGTCATGGCGCCGATGCCGAGCTTGAGCGCATCGCCAGAATCGACGATGCCGTATTCCTTCATCTTGGCGATCGAATAGGACAGCAGCGCGTCGGTCATTTCCGGGTTCTGCTTTTTGATGAGATCGTTGCCCAGCCGGCTTTCGCCGTAGAGATAGTGATACCAGCCGATCGCCGAGGCACCGATGAAGCGTTGCACCAGATCGGGCCGCTTCGCCACCAGATCGCGCCGCGTCTCGATCAGCGTCGAATAGCCGTTGAAGCCGTAATCCGCGAGCAGGAAAACCTTTGGCTTGAAATGCGCCTGGGTTTCGATCGCAAACGGCTCGGAGGTGACGTATCCCTGCATCGCCGAGTTCTTGTCGGCGAGAAACGGTTGCGGATTGAAAGTATAAGGCTTCACCTTCTTTTCGTCGAAGCCGTAGTCGGCTTTGAGCCACTGGAAATAGGTGGCCATGCCCTCCTTGGAGACGAACAGGGTGAGCTTCTTCAGCTCCTCGAAGTTTTTCACATCCGGATGGGCGATCAATACCTGCGGGTCCTTCTGGAAGCTCGCCGCCACCGCGATCGTGGGAATATTGTGCTCGACCGCGTCGAAGCTCTGCAGCGAATTGGCGCTCATGAAGAAGTCGAGTTTGCCGACCGCCAGCAGGATGCGGTTGTTCACATTTGGGCCGCCGGGCACAATGGTGACGTCGAGCCCGTATTGGCGGTAGGTGCCGTCGGCGAGCGCCTGATAGAAGCCGCCATGTTCGGCTTCGGCCACCCAATTGGTGCCGAAGCGAACTTTATCGAGCGCCTGCGCCGGGGCGAACCCGGCGGCCAAAAGCAAGAAAATCGCGGTCATTCTCAACATTTGCGCACTTTGTCATTGCCGGGCCGCCCCGGGCAACCCGCCGGTGTAAATCCTTTGAACCTTTTTGCCGCTGCCGCGACCAATAAGTGCGCGGCCACCCAGGCCGCACCGGAAGCGATCGGCGCCAGCCCCCCGTCCATCCCTGCGCCGATTCGTAAAGACCCGCCCGGTCTGTCCCCGTCCGGGCGGGTCCCCCTTTTTCGCAATATCATCTGCAGGGCATGCCGCTTGCCAGCCAAGCAACGATTTGTATTGATGGGGGTAACGACAACCGCCGCGGCCAAGACCGCGGAATTCTAAGGGAGGATGTCCATGCCGCTTGCGAGAGACATCGCTGCAATCGCCATCGCGACCTTCTTGTCAGCTGGAACCGCAGCCGCGCAAACCGAGATCAAGCTGGGCCATGTCGGCAAACCCGGCTCTCTGCTCGAAATGGTCAGCCAGGAGTTTGCCAAGCGGGCGAATGCCAAGCTCGGTGATAAGGCCAAGATCGTGGTCTACGGATCGAGCCAGCTCGGCGGCGATTCCGAGATGATGAAAAAGCTCAAGCTCGGCACTATCGACCTGGTGCAGCCGTCGACCGTGGTGTCGTCGTATGTGCCGAGCTTCGGCCTGTTCGAGATGCCCTATCTCGTGAAGGACCGCGCCCATATGGCGCGCATCCGCGATCAGATCGTATTCCCCAAGATGGTGCCCGAAGCCGAAAAGGTCGGTTATCGCATCCTGGCGGTCTGGGAGAACGGCTTCCGGCAGATCACCAACAACAAGCGGCCGATCGTCAAGCCCGAGGACCTGCAAGGCATCAAGCTTCGCGTGCCCAAGGGTGTGTGGCGCGTAAAGATGTTCAAGGCGTACGGCGCCAACCCGACGCCACTTGGCTTCTCCGAAGTCTTCGTCGCGCTGCAGACGGGCGCCATGGACGGGCAGGAAAACCCCCTGGCGCAGATCGTCTCCGGCCATTTCCAGGAAGTGCAGAAGTACCTGTCGATGTCAGGGCACGTCTACACGCCTTCCTATCTCATTGCGGGAACAAGCTGGAAACGGCTGCCGGCCGACGTGCAGAAGATCGTCGCTGACACCGCCAAGGAAATGCAGCCGGTCGCGCTCAAGATGGCGGCGGATCTCGATGATAAGCTGCTGGCGGAGATCAAGAAGAACCCGAACATCAAGATCAACGAGGTCGACAAGGACGCCTTCATCAAGGCGAGCAAGCCGATCTATGACGAGTTCTCCAAGGAGGTGCCGGAAGGCCACGAGTTGATCGAAAAGGCGCTCGCGCTCGGCCATAAGTCGTCCTGACCACACGCTTTGGCGGCGGGCCAGCCTGAACGGGCCGACCCTTTTTTTGCCGCAAGTGGGGATGTTCCCTTGACCATGTCAAAGATACGCGCCGGCTTCGAGCGGTTGCTCGAAGCCGTTGTGCTGGTGCTGATGGTTTCGTTGACGGCGCTGGTGATCGCCGGCGCCGCTTTCCGCTATTTCGGCAATGCGCTGTCCTGGTACGACGAGATGGCCTCGATCGGCCTCGTTTGGCTGACATATTACGGCGCAGCACTGGCGGCGTTGCGCGGCGCGCATATCGGCGTCCCTGGCCTGGTCAATGCCATGCCGCCCCGCGCACGGTTTTTCGTGACGCTCTTTTCCGAAGGCCTGGTTTTTCTGTTCTTCATCCTGCTCGCTTATTACGGCTTCGAGGTGCTGGCGATCCTACAGGGCGAGCACATGGTCAGCCTGCCCTCGGTGCCCACCCAGCTCACGCAATCGGCCATCCCCGGCGGGGCGGTAATGTTCATTATCGCCGAAGCGCTGCGGCTGCCCGAGGTGCTGCGCGACGCGCGCACCACCGGCTTTGTCGACCTGGAGATCAAGGAAGCGCTGGAACTGGGCGAAGAGGGGAGCCACGCCAAGACCGCCGGAGGGTTGCAGTGACCATCGGCATCATGCTCATCGCCATGCTGGCGCTGGCGCTGATCAACGTGCCGATCGCAGTCGCCCTCGCCATTGTCGCCACCGCTGCCATCGCCATCATCCAAGGACCGGACATGCTGCCGAACGTGGCGCTGGTCATGTTCGAAGGCGCCTCCAGTTTCCCGCTGTTGGCAATTCCGCTGTTCATTCTGGCCGGCGCGATCATGAACGCGTCCAGCATTTCGCGCCGGCTGATCGCCTTCACCTCCGCCTGTTTTGGCTTCATGCGCGGCGGCCTGTCCATCGTGACGATCGGCGCCTCGATGTTCTTTGCCGAGATTTCCGGCTCGGCGGTGGCCGGAGTCGCGGCGCTCGGGACCATTCTCATTCCGGCCATGCGCGCGCGCGGCTATTCGAAGGAATTCGCCGCCGCCATTTCCTCGTCCTCGGCCAGCCTCGCCATCATCATCCCGCCCTCGATCCCGATGATCCTCTATGCGGTCATGGCGCAGACTTCGGTGGTGAAGATGTTCGTGGCCGGCATTCTGCCCGGCATTGTCGGGGCCGCCGGCCTCGCGGTCGCCGCTTATATTCAGGCTGTCCGCTACGACTTTCCGGTCGAGGAAAAATTCCAGCTCGCCCGCGTTTGGCTGACTTTCAAGGAGGCTTTATGGGCCTTCCTTCTCCCGATCATCATCCTTGGCGGTATTTTCGGCGGCTTCGTCACCGCCACGGAAGGCGCCGGCCTCGCGGTCGCCGCGGCGCTCGCAATCGGCGGTCTGGTCTACCGCGACCTGAACTTGAAAGACTTGCGCAAGGCCTGCATCGACGGCGCTGTGCAGACCGCGGTGGTGATGCTTCTGGTGGCGGCGTCGGCGCTGATCGGCACCTTCCTCACCGAGGCGAAGCTGCCGCAGGCGCTGGCGCAAAGCATAACTGGCTTCACCCATGACCCCTATGTCGTATTGCTGCTGCTCAACGTCTTCTTCCTGATCCTCGGCATGTTCCTACACTCGGCGGCGGCGATTATTCTGACCGTGCCGATCGTTATGCCGATGATCGCGGCGGTGCACATCGACCCAATTCACTTCGGACTGGTGCTCACGCTCAATCTCGCCATCGGCCAGCAGACGCCGCCGGTGGCGAGCGTGCTCATCGCCTCCTGCGCCATTGCGAAAACCGACATCTGGGAGACCACCAAGGTCAACCTGCCGTTCATCGCCGCGCTTCTGGTCGTGCTGCTGCTGTGCAGCTATGTGCCGTGGATCTCGCTCGCGCTGGTGAACTTGTTCTACGGCAGCACCGGCTAGTACCCGCCGCAACTCTCCGCGTCATGGCCGGGCTTGTCCCGGCCATCCACGTCTTTCTTTTCGATGGTGCAGCAAATCGTGGATGCCCGGCACAAGGCCGGGCATGACTACCGAGATTCAGTGCTTCATCTCCGCGCGTACCAGCGCCGCGCCTTCCACCATTGCCTGCATCTTGCCGAATGCCACCTCGCGCGGCATATATTTCATGCCGCAGTCGGGCGCGATGACGAGACGCTCGGCCGGCACAAATGGCAACGCCTTGCGAATACGCGCGGCCACGGTTTCCGGCGTTTCCACGGTCATATCGGAGAGATCGATCACGCCGAGAATAATCGTCTTCGACGGCAGCTTCTCCAACACTTTCAGATCGAGTCTGGGCTGCACCGCCTCGATGGAAATCTGCGCCGCTTTCGAGGCCTCCAACTCCGGCAGGAATGAATAGCCAGTCGGCTTTTCGTGCACGACGGCGGCATAGCCGAAGCACAAATGCACCGCCACCGTGCCGGTGACGCCGTCGAGCGCGCGGTCCAGCGCTTTCAGGCCGTACTCGCGCGCCTTGTCGGGATGCTGCTGCATCCATGGCTCGTCGATCTGCACCACGTCGGCGCCGGCGGCGAACAGGTCTTTGATCTCCTCATTGACCGCCGCCGCGTAGTCGAGCGCCATCGCTTCGCCGCTTGCGTAGAACTCGTTCTGCGCCTGCTTCGACATGGTGAACGGGCCGGGCACCGTCATCTTCGTCGCCTTCGTGGTATTGGCGCGCAGAAACTGCATGTCGCGCAGCTGCACCGGATATTTGCGCCTGATCTTGCCGGTGACGCGCGGCACTGGGATCGGCTTGCCGCTGCGATTGAGCGTCGACCCGGGATGTTCGGTGTCGACGCCTTCGAGCGCGGTGGCGAAGCGATTGGAATAACTTTCCCGCCGCTGCTCGCCGTCGCTGATGATGTCCAAGCCGGCGCCTTCCTGCTCGCTAATGGCGAGCACCGTCGCCTCGTCCTGCTTGGCTTCGAGTTCCTTGCGGTCGACCAGCCAGAGGTCGTCCATGCGCACACGCGGCACCATCTTCGACAACCGTGCGCGGTCGATCAGCCAATCCGGTTGCGGATAGGAGCCGACCAGCGTGGTGGGCAGGAGTTTGGCCGGCATGGTTTCTCCGCCATCATGTCCGGGCCAAGTCCCGGGCAGCCACGCTACCATGAAAGACGTGAACGGCCGGGACAAGCCTGGTCACGATGCGGACGCGCCGGCAAGCACCTTAGTGATAACCGCCGGCGGCGGCCAGGCGCTCGCCGGTCAGCCAAGCGGAGTCGTCGGAGGCCAAGAAAACGGCGACGCGCGCGATGTCCTCGGGCTGGCCCAGACGGCCCAGCGCCGTACGCGCAATCGTTGCCCTTTCGAAATCGCTTCCCATCACGCCGGCCGCGCGCAAGCCCTCGGTCTCAGTACCGCCAGGGGCTATGACGTTGACACGGATCTTGCGCGGGCCGAGTTCGGCCGCCAGCACCCGCGTCATCGTGTCCACGGCGCCCTTGGTAGCCGAATAGACCGACGCTGTTGGAATTGCGTCCGCGCTCGCAGTCGAGCCGATGTTGATGACACTGCCGCCGTTCGGCCCGAAACGCCTAGCAGCTTCCCTGGTAGCGAGCAGCGTGCCGAGGACATTGATATTGAACTGGCGATGGAACTCATCTTCGGTGACATCTTCGAGCGGTCCGAATTGGTAGACGCCGGCATTGTTTACCAGCACGTCGACCGCGCCAAAGATGTCATGCGTCACCTCGAACAGGCGCCGCAGGTCGGACGCACTGGCAACGTCAGCCTTGACGGCAATGGCTCTGCCGCCGTTTGCCTCGATGTCGGCGACGACCCGGTCTGCCCCCTCGCTGCTCGACGCATAGTTCACCACTACCGATGCGCCGGCCGCGCCGAGGGCTCTTGCAATGCCCGCGCCGATGCCTTTCGAGGCACCTGTCACGACCGCCACTTTTCCCTTCAGATCGCTCATGGAACTCTCCTGCTGCAATCGATTCGATAGTTTGACAACTATCGAAATGTCCAGGTGGGGTGAGGACGACGATCTGCAAGGGAGGAGCTACGGCAAATTCTCGATCGGATGCGTCAGCGCTAGATTTTTGCCAGCCGGTCGAGGTAGGCGCGCAATGCATCGCGCTGCAGCACCAGATTGGCAAATTTGCCGTTGCGGACGATCTCTATCAGGCCCGCGGTCTCAAGTTCCTTGAGGTGATGCGAGACGGTGGCGGCACTGATGTTGAGCTGCTTGTGCAGCGCGCTGCACGCCATTGGGCTGCGGCACGCCCCGATGCTTTCGAGCATCTTATAACGGCGCGGTTCGGCCAGCGCACGTGCGATACGGGCAAACTGCTGATCGGAAAGAGAATACTTTTTTGTCCTAGCCATGAAATAAAAGTAATCGGCCGGTTGCGAATGTCCAGCCGGGGCGGCGCGCCGACCACTGCCCTCGGCCGAATATGTGATTGGCGTGAAAGAGGCCGGCAGACATGCCTTGGAACGACACCCCAATGGCTAAGGTCCCCGCCGAGGCCGGCCCGGCATCGGGGGCGGGCCCGGCATCGGCCGCGGCGGCATCATTCTCTCGGGTATCACTTTTTCCGAATCTTTCGAGCTGAGTTTGATCACCGTCACCTCGACCCGATCGGAGTCGGAGACTTTCACAACATAATCGTAGTTCCTCAACAGGCGCGATAGGACGTTCAGCGCGGTTCCTTTAAAGGTCCCCGTGACCTCCCGATCGAGCTTCACCGACGTCCGGCATTGATAGTTGAACTTTGCACACAGCCCGTTGAATACCTCGGCAAGCGAGGAGCCTTGTGATTCGACCTCAACGGCGTCCGCGGTGCCCTTGATGACAGCCTGCGCATGACAGGCTGTCGAGGCACTCAAAAATAACAGCCCTATCGCCACCACGATGCCGGTCAGAAAACCGGAATGGCGCAGCGTCAGCGCGATCGACATTCGTTGAATCACAATGAGTTCTACCCGTCAGCGTGAGCCGGCTCGCCGGCAGAAAAACTACGGCCTCGCCAATTAAGCCGCAACTCAATCGGCTGCGCGGACGCTCAATCTGCGCGCCGATGTTGCACCTGCACAAGCGGCTTTTTCCCGGCAACCCGTGGGGCAGCCATTTTTCCCGGCGCTGATATGATTTGTGAGCGTGCCGCCTAACCGGCAGCGTCAAGGCTCATCGCCAGCACGCGCGCCACATGCAGTGCGTCGCGGTTGGCGCCGTCGTGGATCTGATGCCGGCAGGAGGTGCCGTCAGCGACGATCAGAGTGTCACCATCCGCCTTGCGCACCGCCGGCAAGAGCGACAGTTCGCCCATTTTGAGCGAGACATCGATGGTGGCGGTGTCATAGCCGAACGAGCCGGCCATGCCGCAGCAACTCGACTCTACCGTCTCCAGTTCGATCTCCGGGATCAGCCGCAGCGTGCGCTCGACCGCGCCCATGGCATCGAAGGCCTTCTGGTGGCAGTGCCCGTGCAGCAGCGCCTTGCGGCGCAGCGGGCCGAGCGGCAGCTCGAGCCGGCCTTGGGTTTTTTCGCGCGCGAGGAACTCCTCCAGCAACACAGCCTGCGACGCCAGCGTGTCGACCAGCGGGCCCTTGATCAGCGCCGGCATCTCGTCGCGAAACGTCAACAGGCAACTCGGCTCCAAGCCGATGACCGGCATGCCGCGCTCGAGATAGCGGGCGAGCGCCGCGAGCGTGCGCTCCATCTCCAGGCGCGCCTGCGCGACGTGACCGACCGCGAGATAAGTGCGACCGCAGCAAAGCGGGCGCGCATCGTCGCTGAGCGGCCGCGCCGGAAAGACGCGATAGTCGCCGGCGGTGAGCACCTGCAAGGCCGCGTCGAGATTTTCGCGCTCGAAATAGCGGTTGAAGGTATCGGCGAACAGCACGACCTCGCGCGTTGCGTCGCCGGCGGTCGGCGAATTCAGCTTCCAATCGGTGCGGTCGTGATAGGGATCGCTGCGCCATTTCGGCAGGCTGCGCCGTTTCGAAAAGCCGGCGAACCTCTCGGAGGCGTGGCGCAGCACGGGGCTGCGGTCGCGCAGATTGTAGAGCCACGGCCGGCGCGCGGCGCGCGGCGCGTAACGCGGCAACGCGCCGACCAGCCTGTCGTGCAGGCTCAATCCGCGCTTGGCGGCAGTCGCGGCCAGCACCTCGATCTTCATGCGCGCCATGTCGACGCCGGTCGGACACTCGCGCCGGCAGGCCTTGCAGGAGACGCAAAGCTTCAGCGTCTCCGCCATCTCTCTGGAGGTGAGTGCGCTGGGGCCGAGCTGGCCGGTGAGCGCAAGCCGCAGCGTATTGGCGCGGCCGCGCGTTACGTCGCGCTCGTCGCGGGTGACGCGGTAGCTCGGGCACATCACGCCGCCCGCGAGCTTGCGGCAGGCGCCGTTGTTGTTGCACATCTCGACCGCGCCCTGGAATCCGCCGCCGGCGCCGGGAAAAACCGACCAGTCGAGCCGCGTCTTGATCTCTACGCCGTGATAGCCGGGCGGATAGCGGAACAGCGCGCGGTCGTCGAATTTCGGCGGCCGCACCTTCTTGCCGGGATTATAGAGTCCGTTCGGATCGAAGCGGTCCTTCACCTCCTCGAAGGCGCGCGCCAGACGCTCGCCGAACATCGGCTCGTTGAACTCCGAGCGCACCAGCCCGTCGCCGTGCTCGCCCGAATGCGAGCCCTTGTATTCGCGCACCATGGCGAAGGCCTCCTCGGCGATTTCGCGCATGGCATGCACGTCTTTTTCCTGCCGCAGATTCAAGATCGGGCGCACATGCAGGCAGCCGGCGCCGGCGTGCGCGTACCAGGTGCCGCGCGTGCCGTGCTTCTCGAAGATCTGCGTCAGCCGGTAGGTGTATTTGGCGAGATGATTGAGCGGCACCGCGCAGTCTTCGACAAAGGAGACCGGTTTGCCCTCCTCCTTCATCGACATCATGATGTTGAGGCCGGCGGTACGCAGGTCGGTGATTGCGGCCTGCAGCTCGGGATTGAGCACCTCGACGACGCCGCCCCATTGATCGCCGGTCTTGTCCCAGGCAAAGCCAAGATCGCCGATCAGATGTTTCAGCCGGCGCAGCCGGCGCAGATTCTCCTCGTGGTTATCCTCGCCGAATTCGACCAGCAGAATGGCTTCCGGCGTCTCGCGCACGAACTTGTCGAGCGTCGGCAGAAATATCGGGATCTCGCGTGCAAGCTCGATCATGGTTCGGTCGATCAATTCGACCGCGATCGGCATCAGATGAACGATATGCTGGGCAGCCTCCATCGCCTCGTAGAAGCTGCCGAAATGGCAGGCGCCGACGGCGCGCCGGCCGAGCACCGGCGAAAGGCGCAACTCGATGCGGGTGGAAAAGCCGAGCGTACCTTCCGAACCGACCAGCACATGGGCGAGGTTGATGTCGTTCTTGCCCGGCACCAGGGCGTCGAGATTGTAGCCGCCGACCCGCCGCTGCAGCTTGGGAAAGCGCTCCGCGATCTCGTCCTTTTCGCGCTCGCCGATCGCCAGCAGGTCCTTGACCAGCGGCTGCAGCGGCGCCGGCACGTCGGCGATGTTGCCGCCAATGCGGCCGAAATGCGCGAGCGAGCCGTCGGCCAACAGCGCTTCGATCGAGAGCACATTGTCGCGCATGGTGCCGTAGCGCATCGAACGGCCGCCGCAGGAATTGTTGCCGGCCATGCCGCCGATGGTGGCGCGCGAGGACGTGGAAATATCGACCGGAAACCACAGGCCGTGCGGCCTCAGCTGCCGGTTGAGGTCGTCGAGAACGATGCCCGGCTCGACCGTGCAGCGCTGCCGCTTGGCGTCGAGATCGAGGACGCGGTTTAGATACTTGGAGCAATCGACAACCAGCGCCTCGCCGACCGTCTGCCCCGCCTGCGAGGTGCCGCCGCCGCGCGCCAGCACCTTGACGCCCTCGGCGCGCGCCAGCCCGATCGCTTTTTCGGCTTCCTCGATTGTCCGCGGAGCGACCACGCCGATTGGCGTGATCTGATAATGGGAGGCGTCGGTTGCATAACGGCCGCGGGTGAAACGGTCGAACCATACCTCTCCGCTCAGCTCGGCTTTCAGCCGCCGTTCCAGACCGGGCCTCAACACCGCCACGGCGCTTGCCCTTCAAGCGGCGCTATCAGCCCTTCCTGCGATGCGATAAGCCGATGCATCAGACGCGTATTTGCCATGCTGAAAATTGCTTGACCGCACTGTCGCATTCATAGTTCAACGCCACAAGCGCCGCTCCCTGGCCGGGACGCGCTGTGGTTAAACCACGAAAACCTTCCAAAGCCGCGGTTTAGGAGCGAATCCAAATGGCTAAGAATTCCTCGCGTCCGGTTGGGCGCCATTTTCTGCATATTCCGGGGCCGACCGTGCTGCCCGACCGCGTATTGCGGGCCATGGACACGCCCATCATCGACCACCGCGGCCCGGAATTCTCGCGCCTCGCCAAAAAATGCCTGGAAGGTGTTAAGACCATCTTCAAGACCACCAACCCGGTGATCATTTACACCGCCACCGGCACCGGCGCCTGGGAAGCCGCCTTGGTTAATACTTTGTCACCGGGCGACAAGGTGCTGATGATCGAAACCGGCCAGTTCGCCACCTTGTGGAAGGTGATGGCCGAGAAGCTCGGCCTCAAGACCGAATTCATCACCACCGATTGGCGCACCGGCGTCGATGCCGCCGCGGTTGAAGCGCGCCTGCGTGAGGACAAGACCAAGGAGATCAAGGCCGTCTGCTTCCTGCACAACGAGACCTCGACCGGCTGCCTGTCGCCGGTCAACGAAGTGCGCAAGGCGATCGACAAGGCGGGCCACCCGGCATTGCTGATGGTCGACACCATCTCCTCGCTCGCCTCCACCGACTACCGGCACGATGAATGGGGCGTCGACGTCACCGTCGGCGGCGCCCAGAAGGGCTTGATGCTGCCGCCCGGCATGTCGTTCAACGCGGTGAGCGACAAGGCGCTGACGGCGAGCAAGACCGCCAAGCTGGCGAAGTTGTTCTGGTCGTGGGACGACATGCTGACCATGAACAAGGTCGGCTTCTTTCCCTACACGCCGGCGACGCAGATGCTGCAAGGCTTGGCGGTATCGATCGAGATGCTGCATGAAGAAGGGCTCGACAGCGTGTTCGCCCGCCATGATCGGCTGGCGGAAGCCACGCGACGCGCCATTCGCGCCTGGGGCCTGGAGACGATCTGCCGCGATCCGAAATACTATTCGCCGACCATCACCGCCGTTTTGCTGCCGGACGGCCACGACGCCGACGCCTTCCGGGCACTGGCGCTCGAGCATTTCAACATTTCCTATGGTGCGAGCTTCGGCCGCTTCGCCGGCAAGATGTTCCGCATCGGCCATCTCGGCGACATCAACGATGCCATGCTGATGGGCGCACTGTCGGTAACCGAGATGGCATTCTCGCTTGCCGGGATTCCGCACAAAAAGGGCGGCGCGCAGGCGGCGATGGATTATCTCGTCTCCGCCCACAGCAGCGCGACCAAGCAAGCGGCGGAATAGAACCCGCGATATTTGCAGTGCACTGTCATGGCCGGCCTTGTGCCGGCCATCTCGCTTATTGAAGCATCGTGCTTTCCAAGCGGGATCGCCGGGACAAGCCCGGCGATGACAAACTGGATTAGGCGACCATCACACATTTTGCGCGTTGAATTTCTCCTTCGCAAACGCGATGCGTTCGGCCGGCGGCAGCAGGCCGGCATCGGCGCGATCCACCACCTCAAGACGAGCGGCGAGACCGGCCCGATTGGCGATTTGAATATTGAGGCCGGGCCGCGCATTGAGCTCGAGCATCAGCGGGCCCTTGGTGCGATCAAGCACGAGGTCGACGCCGACATAGCCGAGCCCGGTCATGCCGTTGCAGCCGGCCGCGATCTCCAGCATGCGATCGAAATGTGGAATGGCGACGCCGCTGACATTGGCGAGCGTATCGGGATGCTGCGTGACAATGCTGTTGCGCCATACCGCCGTAAGCGTGCGGCCGGTGGCGAGATCGATGCCGGCGCCGATCGCGCCCTGGTGCAGATTGGCTTTGCCCTCCGATTCGCTGGTGGGCAGCCGCAGCATGCCCATGACCGGCACGCCCTTGTAGGCGATCAGGCGGATATCGGGCACGCCGAGATGCGTGATGTTCTCGAAGACGCGATCGAACTCGACACAATATTCGACCAGCACGGAGTCTTCCTGGCCGCCGAGGCTATAAATGCCGCTGAGGATGTTCTGCATGTGAAAGCGCAGATCGTCCCACGTCAAAATACGGTGGTTGGCGAGCCGCAAGTTGTCGCCGACGCGGCCCTTGATGACGAGAATGCCGTTGCCGCGGCTGCCATTGGCCGGCTTGACGACGAAATTCTCGTATTTGTCGAGCAATGCGCGCGCCTGGCGAATTTCGCCGCTAAAGCGAAAAGCGGCATAGAGCTCGGGCGTCGCCAGGCCGGCGCGCGCCGCCAATTCCTTGGTCAACAGCTTGTCGTCGACCAGCGGATAAAGCTTGCGCGGATTGCACGGCAGAATGTAATCGCCGTTGCGCGCGTTCATGCCGAGCAGGCCGACGTCGTGCAGACGATGGGCGATCGCCCAGGGCGTCATGGCCGCGGCTCCGCCAGCGCCCGGAAGCGCACGAGCTCGCTCAGCCTGTAGCCAGTGTAGCGCCCGATTAGCAGCGTGAGCGCCATCAGCACGAGGACCATTTCCGGGAACGCGAAGAAGATGTGCTGCACCGGCCGGGCCGCCATCAAGACATAACAGAACGCCGCGATGATCAGGCTCAATACCGCCAGCCTGATGGCTTCGGCCGGGCCGCTTTCGTCCCAGATCACCGAGACGCGCTCGATGGTCATGGTCAAAATCACCAGCGGGAAAAGCGCGACCGACAATCCGGGCTCGAAATTGAGCTTGTCGGAAAGCACGGTGACCGCGGCCAGAAACAGGATCACGAACATCACGATGGCGCCCAACCGCGCGACCAGCAGCAGCTTCAAATGATCGAAATAGAGGCGCACCAGCAGGCCGGCGGAAAGCGCGAGCGAGAACAGCACCAGTCCCCAAAGCAGATGAGTGTCGCGGAAAGACAAAGCGATCAGCACCGGCATGAAGGTGCCAACGCCGCGCAGCCCGACCAGATTGCGCAACACCACCAGCACGAATATGCCGATCGGCACGCTCATGATGACGCGAAAGACCGCGCGCTGCGTCGCCGGTAGCGAATAAAGCGAGAAATTGGTGAGAAAGGCGCCCTCGTGTTTGCCGAGCGCGAGCGCGTGCCGAAGCACGGTCTGTTCCACGCGCGTGATGCCGATCCGCTGACGGTCGAGCTTGCCGCCGCTCACGGTCGCGAACGGCGCGTCGCCCCGCCACCAGGCGAAATAGCCGCGCGGGATGCGCGGCTCGCCGGTGGCAACCGAGAACGATTGCCAATGATCGCCGACATGGACTTCGAGCCAGGTCTTGGTCTCGACCGAGATTCCGGTCTTTGACACATCGACCCCGTGCACGGCGCGGGCAAAGAGGCCGTTGACGCGCAGGATTTGCGCGGCGAGCGTCGCGACCCTTTGCGGCGAGCGGACTTCACCGAGCAGGTATCGTACATTCTCGGAACGGTCCGGCGAAGTGAGGTCGTGCAGCAGCACCGAGACGAGACTTGTTTCATCGGACGATTTGCCATGCGCAGAGACGTACAAAGTGCGCGCGATCGACTGCGCGGTCTGCGAGAGCGTGATTTCCTGCGGAAACGGCGGCACTTGGCGGCGGTCCGGCGCGCGCACATTGTTCCGATGCACGATGAAGCGCTGGCGCGCCGCCATCAGGCCGCTGCCGCTGCGCGCGGTCAGGTTCAACCGGCGATTGGCGCCCTCCGGCGCAACCGTGACGCCGAAATCCGGCGCCGCCACGCGATGGTCGAGCACGCTGTATTCCTGGGAGTCCTCCGGGACGAACGACGACAATTTCAGCGGCCCGCCGCCGGCGGCCACCCGGATTTCACTTTCAACTTCCCATGCCGAAATCGATGCCTTCGCCTGCAGCGGCAGGCCGACGACGATCGCTTTGTAAGCGGTAAGGCCGAGCCCGATCGCGGCCAACGCCGCCGCGAGAAGATAAACATGCAGGTTGCGCATGCTTCACTTCCCGCCGTCGCAGGGCGCCGGGAATACATGCGTGCGCCCGGAATCGACCAGGATGCGGGATGCGAGGAAGCGGCGCCCGATCAGAGCGGTGGTGCGCCGCTCGGAGCGGTCGGTCAAGGTGAAATCTGTGACGGCGGTCTGGCCGGCAACGCAGACCTTGAGCCGCACGATCGGCCGGCGGGTGTCCTCGACCTCCGCCCGCATGATGCGCGCGGTGCGATTGGTTTGTTGCTCGATAGTGGCGGTTTTGCCGTCGCTGCCCTGCAGCGTGAAGCGGTACCAGATTTTGCCGTTGCGCTTGAAGCGATCGAGATCGGCAACGCCGACCGATGAGGAGTCGGCGCCGGTATCGAGCTTGGCGTCAAGCGTGATGCCGTAATCCGGGAACGTGACGGTCTCAATATAGCCTGCGATCGTCGGCATTGGCTCGGCTTGCTTTTGCGGCTGCGCTGTTTGGGCAAGCGCCGCGGTCGTGCAAAGGCCGGCGATGGCAAAGCTCCATAAAAAGCGCACCGGCGACATGTAGCGCTTCCTCTATCCGCTCCCCCTCAGTGGATATTCCAAGCCCGTCGGCCGGCTGCATTGACGTGCATCAACGGCTGCTGCGCGCAAAAGTGTCGTATTTTCAAGGCTTCAGCGACCTCTCGGCCCAACTGACGCCGGCGCGCGGAGGCGCCCAGTCATTCGCCCGCAGCACGCGGCCAACGAACTCGCTGACCGTCCGCAGCGTCACTTCCGGGGCATCGCGTTGCGGCGAATGCCGTACGCCCGGCAGCAGCACGACTTCGACCGGACAGTAGCATTCCTCCAGCGCCGTTTCGATCTGCTTCACGGTCCCGTACTGATCATCCTCGCCCTGCACGATCAGGATCGGCACGCGGATATAGGCGAGATATTCCCTGATATCCCACTTGCGGAATTCGGGATTGAGCCAGGCATCGCTCCAGCCGCGGGCCGTTGCATCGACATCGGCATGCCAACGCGCCATGCGTTCGCGCAGGTCGCCGGCTTCATAGGCCGCGCGCATTGTGGCGATCGAGGAAATCGTTATGTCCTCGACGAAAAAATGCGGCGCCATCAGCACCAGGCCGCCGACGCGATGGTCCTGACGCGAGCCTGCGTAGATCGTGGCAATCGAGGCGCCGTCGCTATGGCCAAGCAGCACGCCGCGCTCAAACCCGATCGCATCGAGCACGTGCGGCAGTGTCTCGCGTGCTTCGTCGTGCATATAGTTGACCGGCCGTGGCAGCTTTGCCGGGCTCGAATTGCCATAGCCGGCGGCCGAATAAGCAAAGACACCGCAGCCGGTTGCCGAGGCGAGCCGGTCGGGAAAATCGCGCCACAGGCCGATGCTGCCGAGGCCTTCGTGCAGCAGCACCAGCGTCGGCGCTTGATCCGGCCGCGGCCCGATCATGCGGTATTCGAGGCGCTGGGAATCGATGTCGAGGAAGCCGGAGTCGGGGAAAGTCATTGTTGGCTGTCGTCCCGGCCGAGCGAAGCGAGGGCCGGGACCCATACTCCGCAGCGCATCGACAGGCTTTGGCGTATGGGTCCCCGCCTTCGCGGGGACGACAGACCGAAAGTCATTGCCCCTCCGCGCGCAGCTTGAAACGCTGAATCTTGCCGGTCGCCGTCTTCGGCAATTCGATGCGGAATTCGATCCAGCGCGGATATTTGTAGGGCGCGAGCTTCTGCTTGACGTGCTCCTGCAATGCCGAAACCAGGTTCTCGGTCGCCTTCTCGGGAACTTTGAGCACGACGAAAGCCTTCGGCTTGACCAGCCGCTGCTCGTCGAACCAGCCGACCACCGCGGCTTCCAGCACCTCCGGGTGCGAAGAAAGTGCCGCCTCCACCTCGAAGGGCGACACATACATGCCGGAGACCTTCAGCATGTCGTCGGCGCGCCCGCAGCAGATGTAATAGCCGTCCTCGTCCTCGATATATTTGTCGCCCGAGCGGGTCCACTCGCCTTGGAAGGTCGCGCGCGATTTCTCGCGGTTATTCCAGTACATGATGGCGCTGGTCGGCCCGCGCACATATAATTCGCCCATCTCGCCCCGCGCGACTTCCTCGCCGTCCTCGCCGACAAGCTTGATGTCGTAGCCGGGCACCGGCTTGCCGGTGCTGCCGTATTTGGTCGCGCCCGGCGCGTTGGTCAGATAGATGTGCAGCATCTCGGTGGTGCCGAGCCCGTCGGAAATCTCCACCCCGTAGCGCTCCCGCCATTTGCGCGCGATCTCTTCCGGCAGCGCCTCGCCGGCGGAAATGCAGCGACGGATTTTCACTTCGCTTTTCTGCGGCGCATTCGAGCTCGCCAGGAAGGCGGCATAGAAGGTCGGCACCGCGTAGAAGACGGTGATCGGATGCTGGCGCAGCAGCGCGGCGACGCCGTCCGGCGTCGGCCGGTCGGGATTGAGCACGGTGGTGGCGCCGACCGACATCGGGAAGGTCAGCGCATTGCCGAGCCCGTAGGCGAAGAACAATTTGGCGATCGAATAGCAGACATCGCTCTCGCGGATGCCGGCGACCGGCGTGCCGTAGAGATCGGCGGTGAGCTTGAGGCTCGCATGCACGTGCACGGCGCCTTTCGGCTTGCCGGTCGAGCCGGAGGTATAGAGCCAGAACGCCATGTCGTCGCTGGTCGTCGGCGCGGTGTAGTCTTCCGGCTCGTCAGCGCCGATCACGTCCTCGAACAGGCGGTAGCCGTGCGGATTGTCGCCGGCGACGATGACGTGCTCGAGGTCGGGACATTCCCCGATGAGCTTCTCGAATTTCGCAAACAGCGCCTCCGACACCACCAGGCATTTCGCCCGGCTGTCGCTCAGCATGAAGCGGTAGTCGTCTTCGGTGAGCAGCGTGTTCACCGGCACGGCGATGACGCCGGCCTTGAGGCAGCCGAGAAACGCGGTCGGCCAGTCGACCGTGTCGAGCATCGCCAGCAGCACGCGTTCCTCGCGATGGATGCCGAGCCCGCGCAGCGCCGCGCCGAAGCGCGCCACGCGGTCGGCGAGTTCACCGTAAGTGACCGTGCGCTTGCCGTCGATGAAGGCCGGCTTATCGCCGCGCCCGGCGGCGAGATTGCTGCGCAGCACGTCGGCGGCGAAGTTGTAGTCGCGTGGGACTGCGCCCATCACATTGACCGCGCCCGGCGCGGTTGCGCGCGCTTCGGCGACCATCGTCATTTTGTTTCCTCCCGAGCAGAGACGTATTATGGCAGAGCTTGAGAACGAGCCGCAATGCTGCGGCGCCGGACTGCAGTCACGGCCGGGCTTGTCCCGGCCATCCACGTCTTGCTTTCTGTCCACATAAGGCGTGGATGCCCGGCCCAAGGCCGGGCACGACGACCGAGAGGCCGCGCCGCAACACGAAATGACGGGAGTCTTTGATGATCTTCAGCCGGGACCGCATCCTGACCACCCATGTCGGCAGCCTGCCGCGCAATCAGAAACTGTCCGAGCTGCTGATGGCGCAGGAAGAGGGCAAGCCGCACGACCCCAAGGCGCTGATCGAGGAAATGGACAAGGCGGTGCGCCATGTGGTCGAGAAGCAGATGCAGGCCAGCATCGATATCGGCAATGACGGCGAGCAGCGGCGCATCAGCTTCCAGACCTATGTGCCGCAGCGCGTGAGCGGCTATGCCGGCGTGTCCAAGCGCCGGCGCGGCCGCGAGTTCGAGGAATTCCCCGAGCTGCTCGCCTATCTGATGCGCCGTTTCCCGCATCCGCCGAAGAGCCAGCAGGGCGCGCCGGAAGCGCAGGCCGAGCTTCATTATCGCGACTTAAAGCCGGTGACCGACGAAGCCAAAGGCTTCATCCGGATCGCCGATGAGCTCGGCGCCTTTTCCGAGCGCTTCATGACAGCCGCCTCGCCCGGCATCATCGCCACCACCATGCTCAACGCCTATTACCCGACGCTCGACGATTATCTCGACGCGATCTCGCGCGAGATGGGCAAGGAATATCAGGCGATCCACAAGGCTGGCCTCATCCTGCAGATCGACGCCCCCGATCTCGCCATGGATCGCGTCATGATGTATCGCGATCTCGATGATGCCGGCTTCGTCAAGCGCTGCGAGCGTCACGTCGAGGCCATCAACAAAGGCATCGCCGGCATCCCGCGCGAGCGCGTGCGCCTGCACGTCTGCTACGGCAACTGGGAAGGCCCGCACATTCACGACATCGCGCTGGAGAAGATCCTGCCGGCGCTCTATCAGGCCAAAGTCGGCGCGCTGTCGATCGAGTTCTCCAATCCGCGCCACGCCCACGAATATGCCGCGTTCAAGAAGCATCCGCTGCCGAAGGACATGCTGCTGATTCCCGGCGTGGTCGAGACCACCTCGAATTTCGTCGAGCATCCGGAGGTCGTCGCGCGCCGCATCGAGGAAGCGGTCGCCGCGGTCGGCGAGCGCGAGCGGGTGATCGCCGGCACCGATTGCGGCTTCGGCACCTTCACCAATCGCGAATGGGTGATCGAGCCGGTGGTATGGCTCAAGCTGCGCGCCATCCGCGAGGGCGCCGATATCGCCTCGGCGCGGCTGTGGGGACGCAGGAGCGCGGCGTAATTCCCTCTCCCCGCTTGCGGGGAGAGGTAAAAAAGCCAACGCTCCGCCGGCCGTATTCTTGGCGGCCCCGGCGAGGCCGATGTCCCTTTTTCCGTTCCTCCAAAAAGGAGGATGGAGCGCCGGGAGGCGCCAGGGCGCTGCGCTACGGCGCCCTTTGGCGAGCCCTTGCGATCGGGCCCGCCGCGCGCCGTGCGAAGGCGCGCGCCCGCTTGCGAAGCGGGCTGCGCCTCCCGGCGCTCCACCGCGGCGCCCATTGTGGGGGCACCGCATCCGGCCGACCGCCGCGACGCCTCATGAAGCGCCGGCGGCCAATCGGACCATGGGATTATATTCAGAGTATAGAAATAATGTCAAGAGCTTCACATAAACGGAAACCCGGCTCCCGAACGGCACCTAATGACCAAATTTCTCGACTCTGAACGGGAGCGCGCTATTCGGATTTTTTGGGCGATAATGAGAGCCCGGGGCGCGAAGCCAAAACCAATTGGCCTGTGACAAGAAGCGCCAACCCACAAATAATACACGAAAATCCGTAAAGTTCGCGCAGTTCCGCGCGCCGTTGGTACCCTTCTTTATCAAATTTTCTTAATGTCTCGCACAGAGAAGCAATCTCTTGGTCTGTAAACCGGATACGACGAAAATTATGCGCGAACTTATTTCTGATCTTGCTGATGATTTGTAGTTGTTCTCTCATTTCTGGTTTCAGCAAGCCGAGAGCATAGGCTACCTCTATTTTTGCAGTGAAGCTAGAAAGCGGTCCCAGGCCGGTGAAAATTCGGTCCTTTTTTGTTTGCGACAGCCCATCAATGAATTTCGTTTCGATCAACCAGCGAAGCCGCTCTTCGACCATTGAGGCAGACGCTATTGCCAAGCTCCGGTCGTTTTTTTCCTTAAGTTGCTCGGTGATTTCTTGATCGAAAGACTTCCACTCCTCTGGCGTGAGGTGGTCTTGAATTGTACCATCCCAACCGATCGGCTGTGCGCTGGGTAACGCAGCTAATCGCTTGACCGCTAACTCGCGCCCAACTTTGAAAAATGTCTTGATCCAAGGATGCACCATTGGGCCCTGCAATTGACGTGAGATAACGAACGCGAGCGCAAACACACTTTGAACGTTTAGTTCAGCGCGAATACGCCCCTAGGCCGATTAAAAGCATGACTCAAAAATGGATACCGTCGCAAGTGCAGGAACGTCAGAGACGAATAACTGCCCCAGATTAAAGGTGCTTGCTAATCCATGTCCTGACTTTTTTGAAATATGGTCTCCACGGATATTTTGTTACTTGCCATTCATTTTTTAGAATCTGCCTAGACAGATCTATTACATCGTTGATGGAGCCGCGATCTTCAAGCTTTTCGACAAGCGGTTCATTTATGAATTCCGACAATTTCTGTTCTAATGCAACATGGCTTTCTTCCATGCAATTCAAACGGAGGCGGATACGTTCGTAAATAAACAGGAGATCAGTGCGCGCCACGCTCCTTTTTTTCTTCTGCGCCTTCGGCTGTTGAATCCTTCATCCACTACGCATTGTATACGCCATTCTCTCTAAGAGTTTAATGAACTCAGCTATGTCATCGCGTAGCGCGTTGATCCACGCTTGCCGATGATTTGAGATTGCTACGTGATGTCCGATAAAGGCGGAAATGATACTACCCACGCCGATCGCGGCGATCAGTGCGATAAACGTTTTCACTGTGACTGGCTCCCCAAATCGTCCCACAAGGAAACTGTAGTCGAGGCGCGCTAAAATGGCTCGGATGGCAGTCTCGCTCAAGCTGCGCGCGATCTGCGCGGCGCCGACTTCGCGGCGTGCGCGACTGGGTCGCGAGAGCGCAGCGAACGCGCGGCAAATTATTATCGGATAACGGTCGCGGCTTTATCGGAGAACGGTCGCGGTTTCTGGTGCGCAATGCTAACGGCAACAGACAATCACCCACGTCATCACCGGGCCGCGCCGAAGGCGCGAGTCCCGGTGATCCCGATTCATCGAGCACTGTGCTCCCCTAAGCGAGATGGCCGGGTCAAGCCCGGCCATGACCGGAGAGTCTTCGTTGAGTGCGGCCGGTATGCTGATCAGCGCCTCCCGCGCGTTGCTGCCGTTCCTGCCTCTTTGCAGAGTTCCCCAATCGCCTCGGAACGAATCGCGCGGGCGCATCGTTAGCAAGCCACATGCCGGTCGCGGGTCAGCGCCCGCGGGTCGGCTTGCTGCAACGCATCGGAGGACGCCATGTTGAAATTCCTGGTTGGGGGCATCGCACTTGCATTCGCGGCGCTGCCGGTTGGCGCGCTCGCGCAATCCAACTATTCGAGCTCCCCAAGCGGGGCGACCGTCGCGCCGACTTCGCCGAATTCCGGCGCCGGAATTCCGGGGCAGCCGGGCAACAAGAACGGCCCCGCTCCGAAAGCGAGCACGACCGGTTCGGGCACGAATTCGGGCAACGTGCCGCTCTCCAAGGACGATGCCGCAAAAGTTCCCGGCAAGGCGGGCGGCAAGAGCGGCCCGGCGGTCAAGCCATCCGGTTCGACCGCCAAGTAGAACCATACTAGAGCGGAATGACTTTAGATTGATTCAAGAGCCGCCGCGGCCTCGCTTCACCTCTCCCATGGGGAGAGGTCGACGCGCCATAAGCGTGTTTACGCGCGTCTTCGACGCCCTATGGCGCGTCGGGTGAGGGGTTACAAACTATCGAAGGTCATGAACCCCCTCACCCCAACCCTCTCCCCAATGGGGAGAGGGAGCCCTCTGTGCTTGCCGACACTGTTTCGACTTAAAAACATCGCGCATTAAGACGAACACCCACGTCATCACTGGGCCGCGCCGGCGGCGCTGAGTCCCGGTGATCCCGTTTCATCGGGCGCCGTGCCTTCCTACGCGGGATGGCCGGGTCAAGCCCGGCCATGACGGGAGAGTTAGTCATTTACTGCTTCATCCGCTTTCGCGGATGATGACAGGGTGTGTCAGAGCCTCGCCCGCCGCGCGCTCAATCGAGCTTCTGCTGAATGACGCGGGCCAGCGCAAAGAGCCGCCGCTCGATGGTCGAGGGGACATCGCAGACGTAGCCGATCGTGTGGCGCCGCTCGTCGAAAATGCGGGTGTCCCAGGCCACCTGATTGCCGAGCTTGTCGACCGCGGCGGCATCCTGGTTGGGCGCGTCTTCCTGCGCGCGCAGATTTTCCAACTCGGCGGAGATCTTCCCGCGCAATTGCTGCTGCCGCTGCGAGAAGCGCTCGATGCCGGCCATGACCTGACTGCGCTCGCCATTGAGTGTGGCGAACAGGCCGGCGAACAAGAGCTTGGCTTTGTGCTGCTTTTCCTCGTTGGTGCCGCTGATGAAGTCGGCCGCCGCTTTCTTGGCGTCGTCGAGCGGGGTGCGCCGCTCCGCCAGGCGAATTACCAGATCGTGGATCGTCGCGTCCTTCGTCCAGGCCTCGCCGACGTCGTCGATCGCGGGCCCGGTCCAGAACGCGGCAACCGAAAGATTGCGTATCTCGATCTGATGGCAGGGCCAGTCGGGATGGCGCGGGTCCATGGCGCTCGCCGCTCCGGGCGCGGCAAGGGCAACGGCCAGCGCCAGCATGATCGTCCGTTTCATGCCGCACCTCCCGCTTCGCCGCGCCGTGCGAGGAATCCGCGCGAGGGATCGTAGGCGAAGATCGCGCCGAGCATGAACAGCACCGTGCAGCCGCAGACGACGGCAAGCGAAATCCAGTTGATCTCCGCATAGAGCGCGAAGCGGATCAGCTCGACCGCGTGGGTGAACGGATTGAACTGGCAAACGTAATAAAGCATCGGGCTGCCCTCGCGCACGCGCCACAGCGGATATAGGGCGGACGAGGCGAAAAACATCGGGAATATGACGAAATTCATCACGCCGGCGAAGTTCTCGAGCTGCTTGATCACCGAGGAGATCAGCATGCCGAGCGCGCCCAGCATCAGGCCGGACAGCACCAGCGCCGGCAGCACCAGCAAATAGCCGATCGGCGGCGGCTCGATGTCCCAGAACCAGGCGATCAACAGGAAAGTATAGACCTGCAGCAGCGAAACCGCGGTGCCGGCGACGAGCTTGGAGCACAGCAGGTACCAGCGCGGCAGCGGGCTCACCAACAGCGTGCGCATATTGCCCATCTCGCGATCGTAGACCATGGAGAGCGAGGACTGCATGCCGTTGAACAGCTGGATCATGGCGATCAGGCCGGGGGTGATGTATTCGGCATACAAGATGTAGGTCTGGTAGGGCGGAATGATCGACACGCCGAGCACCTGGCGGAAGCCGGCGGCGAAGATGAACAGCCAGACCAGCGGGCGCACCAGCGCCGAGATGAAGCGCTCGCGCTGATGCAGGAAGCGCAGGCTCTCGCGCCAGATGATGCCTTTCAGGCAGATCGCATATTGCCGCGCGGAAAACCCGCCGCGCCGGACGGCGGCGGCGGCAACGGTATTCGTCCCGCTCGCGGCGGTGCTCATGCGGCCTCGCTTGTCGTCCCGCCAGTCAGCCGGGTAAAGGCGTCGCGCATATTGGCCGCGGCGCAATCGGCGACCACCTGCGCGGCGCGGGCGTCGGCCAGCACGCGGCCTTCATGCAGCACGATGACCTGATCGTCATCGGCGACCTCATCGATCAGGTGCGTCGCCCACAACACGCCAATGCTTTCCTCGGCGATCAGTTGCCGCACATGGCCGAGCATGTCGGCGCGCGACTTGATGTCGAGCCCGACAGTCGGCTCGTCGAGCACCAAGAGGCGCGGGCGATGCAGCAGCGCGCGCGCGATCTCGACCCGGCGCATCTGCCCGCCCGACAGGCTGCGCACCTTGTCGCGCGCCCGGTCGCGCAGCGCGATGCGCGTGAGCACCTCCTCGGCCCGCTCGCGCGCCTCGCGTTTGCCGATGCCGTGCAGGGCCGCGTGATACATGAGGTTCTGCATGACCGAGAGGTCGAGGTCGAGCGTGCGCGACTGGAACACGACGCCGAGAATGCGCAGCGCCTCGCCGGAAGCGCGCTCCACGTCGTGGTCGAAGATGCGGATGCGGCCGCGCTGCGTGCCATAGAGCCGGGTGATCAGCGCAAACAACGTGCTCTTGCCGGCGCCGTTGAGGCCGAGCAGCACGGCAAAGGTCGCCGGCGCGACGGTGAAGCTCACATTGTCGAGCGCGCGCCGCACGCCATAGGCATGGCTGACCCCTTCAACCGAGAGAGCCGGTGCTGTCATGCCGTGCATCATGGTCCGTTCGTCTCAATGCTTGGTGATGGTGACGCCCCAGGGCAGCTCACCGACCTGGATCGATTTGATCACCTTGAGGCTTGCGACATCGATGACCGAGACGTCGTTGGAAATACCGTTGGTCGTCAGCAGGTATTTCTGGTCGGGCGTGAAGGCCATGTGCCAGACGCGCTGGCCGACCAGGAGATATTTCTCAACCTTGTGGGTCTTGGCGTCGATCACGGCGACTCGGTTGGCCGGCCCAAGCGCGACGAAGACGGTCTTGTCGTCCTTGGAAATGTTGATACCCACCGGCTGGATCGCTTCGCCGCGCAGCCCCGGCACTGCGAAATGAATCTTGTCGGTCACCACATGCTTGACCGGATCGATGACGCTGACCGTGCCGCCGACTTCCGAAGAGACCCAAAGCGTCTTGCCGTCGCCGGTGAAGGCGGCAAATCGCGGGCGCGAATCGACCAGCACGCTGGCAACGACCCGTTGCGTCTTGGTGTCGATGAAATGCGCCATATTGGTCGTTTCAGACGTATTGATCAGGATATTGCCGTCCGGGCTCACCGCCATGCCTTCCGGCTCGACGCCGACTTGCACCTCGCCGAGCGGCACGCGCTTTTCCATGTCGATCACGGTGACGGTGTTGTCGTTCTCGTTCGCCACGTAGAGAATTTTGCCGTCCGGGCTGAGGATGAACAGCTCGGGATCGGGCCCCGACGGAAGATTGGCCGTCACCTCGCCGGTCTTGGTGTCGACCATCTGGATGGTGTCGTCATCGCCCACCGCCACCAGGCAGTACTTGTCGTCTTTGGTCAGCTCGATGCCGCGCGGGCGCTGGCCGACCTTGATGGTCTTAACGGTCTCCATCTTGTCGGTGTCGATGACGCTGATGGTGTTGCCTTTCTCGTTCGACACATAGGCCATGTAGGCCTGCGCGGGTGTCGCGGCGAGGGCGATGAGCGTGAGCGCGACGCCGATCTGTAGGGCGGGCCGAGCAGAGCGAAGCCTACCGAACGACCTCTCGGCGCTGTGCAATGCGCGTTGCAGTTCCTGAGCACGGCGCTGACGCGCCTTTGCCCACCCTATAGTCGAACACAAGACTCTCATCCGGCAAAACCTGTCATTGCAATTTGCATTGGGTTTCGGGGCGATCATAGCCGAGCGTATCGAGCTCCGAAAATTGGTGCAGGAAGCCCTGCTGCGGCGAAACCGAGACGATGGTGCGCCCGTCGGTGAGCAGAATCGGTTGCCGCAACTGCAGGTCCCAATCGCGCAGCGTCAGCTTCTGCCCCTTGAAGGCGCCGAGCGCGAGCTGCGGCCCCTTGAGGAAAGCAAAGATCGTCTTTTCTTCGGTCGTGTTCTTGCGCGACACCGCCTCGCCGATCATGCGCACCGCCGTCCACGCCTGCATATCGAGCGCGGTCATCAGCCGCTTGAATTGTTCGGTGAACCGGCTCTGCATCTGAATGCCGCCCCACAATCCGTTCGAGGCATCCCAGCTTGTCGGCACGAGTCCGGCGGAGCCGGCCACCGGCCGCGCGTCCCAGGTGCGGTAGGGCAAGTAGTTCGCGAACACCTCGCTTTCGTCGGCGGCCACCAGCACATCGTAGGCCGGCGCCTCCTGCGTGAAGACCGGAATCTGACTCTGAATCTGCACGACGCCGCTGTCGGTCCGCCGTGCCCCGCCGGTATCCTTGAACACGCGCTCCCCGACGATCTTGGCGCCGAAGCGCTTGGCCGCCCGTTTCAACGCATCGGCGTAAAGCTTGTCACGCTCGTGCGAGCCGACCACCAGAAACCAGCGCACCCATTTCTTCCACACCAGGTATTGGGCAAGCCCGTCGGCCAGCATCGCCCGCGACGGCGCGGTATGGATGATGTTGGCGCGGCAGTCTTTCTGCCGCAGGAGGTCGTCGGTCGCAGCCGCGTTGAAAAAGAGCATACCGTGTGCCTTGCCGGCATCGGCGGCTTTGAGCAATTGGTCGGCCGGCAGATCGGTGACGACCAGAGAAACGCCCTGGCTCGAAAGTTTGTCGACAGCGGCGACCGGATCGTCGCCCTCCTTCAGGTGCACATCGATGAGCGAATAGCGTTGGTTGAGGAAACGGCCGGTCGTATCGTTGTCCTTGACCGCCATCTGGGCGCCGGCGAGGCCGTCATCGGGCGGCGGCATCTGCACCAATGAGATGGTTTCCTGGTGCTTGGGTCGGCGCAGATAGCCGATCTTGACGTCGAGCGGCTCGGCAGCCACGGCTGCGGCGGTAAGGCCAACCAGGAAGGCGAGGGCGAGGGCTGGAAATCGGATCAAGGCAGCATCCCGAGCAATGTCGCCCCCCGCATTCCCTTCATTTTCAGCGATGAAAACGCCATTCCTTGTTCAAATCAAGGTCGATATTGCCTAAGCTCGCGGCAATGTGTCCGATTGGAGTGCTGTAAATGAGCTACGCCCTGTGGGCGCTGGTGGTTCCTGTGCTCGCGCTTCTTCCGGTCACACTGACACAGGCGGCAGAACCGACGGTCGCCGTGTTCGATTTCGAACTGATCGATACCAGCCTGGAAGGCGCCATGAACGGACCGCGCGCCGACGAGCACAGGCGCCTGATGGAGATCAGCGAGCGTCTGCGGCATGGGCTCGCGCAATCCGGCAAGTTCCGCATCGTCGATATTGCGCCGGTGGAGGCCAAGGCCCATTCGTTCCATTTGCAGGAGTGCGGCGGCTGCGACGCCGATCTTGCGCGCAAGGTCGGCGCCGAGCTCTCAATTACCGGCACGGTGCAGAAGGTCTCGAACCTGATCCTCAACATGAATATTTACGTTCGGAACGTGGCGACCGGCCGCATGGTTGCCGCCATGAGCGCCGACATGCGCGGCAACACCGAGGAATCCTGGACGCACACGCTCGATTGGCTCCTGCGCAACCGGCTGTTTCCGGCTCTTGATGGAGCGCATCAATGACGATGCTGCTGGCCAGCGTCACCGGGCGTGACGAGGCGCAACTCGCGCTTGCCCATGGCGCCGACATCATCGACCTGAAAGATCCAACGAGGGGCGCCTTGGGCGCGCTCGACCCGTCGGTCGTGCGCGATGTGGTCGCGGCAATTGCCGGACGGCGGCCGACCAGCGCGGTCACCGGCGATCTGCCGATGCGACCCGAAACGGTTGCCGCTGCCGTGGAGGCGATGGCGGCGACCGGGGTCGACTACGTCAAGGTCGGGTTGTTCCCTGATGCCGCGCGGCAGGACTGCATCCGCGCGCTGGCGCCGCTGGCCCGCCGCACGCGCATCGTCGGCGTCATGTTTGCCGATCGCCAGCCGGATATTGCGCTGGTGCCGCTCATGGCGGAGGCCGGATTTGCCGGCGCCATGCTGGACACCGCGCGCAAAGGCGCCGGCCGGCTGCTCGACCATGCCGATCTCGCAACGCTCGGCGAATTCATCCGCAGCTGCCGATCCTGCGGACTGTTGACCGGGCTTGCCGGATCGCTGGAAGCGCCGGATGTGCCGCGCCTATTACTGCTCGCGCCCGACTATCTCGGCTTCCGCGGCGCGGTGTGTGCCGCGCATGACCGCAAAGCGGGGCTGGAACCGGCAGCGCTCAACCTGATCCGCGCGCTGATTCCGTCGGATCCGCGCGCCGCCGAAGTTGAGCGTGCGGAACCGCAGAAAGCCGATTACTGGCTGTTGGCCGCGCGCGGCTATTCCGGCGATCCGACGAAAGACGGCGGCGCAACGGACCGGGTGCTGGTGCACGATTTCGAATTGCCGGTGCGGATCGGCGTCTACGAGACCGAGCGCGCGAATGCGCAGCAAGTCCGCTTCAACATCGATGCCGAGATTTCGCGTTCGGCTCAGCCGGCGCAAGACATGCGCGACGTGCTCTCCTACGACATCATCACCGACGGCATCCGCCTGATCGCCGCCGACGGGCACATCCCGCTGGTCGAGACGCTGGCCGAGCGCATCGCCAATTTCGTGCTCGGCCATGCGCGGGTGCAGGGCGTCACCGTCAAGGTCGAGAAGCTGCAGGTCGGCTCCGGCCGCGTCGGGGTCGAGATCAGGCGGCAACGCTCGGCCGAGGTCGCCAAAGTTTATCAGCTTTATCCCACGGCGGCGGGTCAAGGCGGGCCCGGCTCAGCCGGTTAGATGCGACGGCGCGACATTACGGTCGTCAAGCTCGGCGGCAGCCTGGCCGGCTCTCCGCACCTCGCGCTCTGGCTGGATGCCCTTGCCGCCTGCGGCGGCCGAGCCGTTATCGTGCCCGGCGGCGGACCTTTTGCCGATGCCGTTCGCTTGGCGCAGCCGAAAATGGGGTTCGGCGACGCGGCCGCGCATCGCATGGCGCTTCTGGCCATGGAGCAGTTCGGCCTAGTACTGGCAAGTCTTCAGCCGAAGCTCAGCGTCGCCGCCTCTGCAGCCGCAATCCTCCGCGTTCTGCAGGCTGACGCCGTGCCGATCTGGTCGCCGGCGGCCATGGCGCTGCGGGCTACGGAAATCCCCGCGAACTGGGACGTCACCTCCGACAGCCTGGCGGCCTGGCTCGCCGGACGCCTCGGGGCCGGCCGGCTTCTCTTAGTCAAGCACGGCAAGTGGTCCAATGGCCCAGTGCGGGCCGCCGATCTCGTCGCGCGCGGGATTGTCGACCGGGCCTTTCCGCGCTTTCTCGCTGACAGCGGCGCCGCCGCGTCAATCGCCTCGCCGCAGGCGCATGCGGCGGCGGCACGCGCCATCCGCAGCGGCGGAAATCTTGGGGTTCGCATCGACTTGCATGTGCGCAACGCGAGGCGCTTACATTCGCCATGGCCAAGGTCAAGACACCGCGTTGGGGCTGGGCGCTGACGGGATCGGGACATTTCTTCAAGGAATGTCTCGCCGTCGTGCGCGAGCTCGACGAGGTCGATTTGTTCGTCAGCCGCGCGGCCGCCGAGGTCATCCGCATGTACCGGCAGGATTTCAAGCTGCCGAAATCGGTGCGCATCTTCCGCGACACCACCGCGAGCGCGGCGCCGGTCGGCGCCTTCTATTACGGCACCTATCACACGCTGGTGCTGGCGCCGGCCACCTCCAACACCGTCGCCAAGTGCGTCTACGGCATTTCCGACACGCTGGCGACCAATGTGTTTGCGCAAGCGGGCAAGTGCCGAGTGCAATCCATAGTATTCGCTTGCGACACCGCGCCCGAGCTGGAAACCGAAGCGCCCAAAGGCATGGTGAAGGTCTTTCCGCGGCCGATCGATCTCGAGAACACCGCGCGGCTGAAGGCTTTCCATGACGTCGCGGTGGTCGAGACCCTGGCCGAGCTTGGCGAGGCGCTTTCCCGTCGCAAGCGCGAGCTCATATGAGCGAGCGGATCGCTTTCCTCACCGGCCACCTGGCGCAGCCGCGCCTGGAGAAGGTGTTGGCCGGCATGCGCGATCCGGGATTTTCCTGGTCGGTGATCAATGTCGGGGTGAAGGTCGCGGCATTGATGACCGAGGCGATCATCGCGCGCCGCCTGCCCCGTCCGCTCGACGCCTCGCGGGTTGTGCTGCCGGGGCGATGCCGCGCCGATCTCGATCGGCTGAGCGGCGAATTCGGCGTTCCGTTCGAGCGTGGCCCGGAAGAGCTCAAAGATCTTCCGGCCTATTTCGGCAAGGGCGGGCGCGATCTCGATCTCTCCCGCTACGATATCCGTATCTTTGCCGAAATCGTCGATGCCTCCGCGCTCGGCGTCGACGCCATACTCGCGCGTGCACGTGCCATACGCGCGGCCGGCGCCGACGTGATCGACCTCGGCTGCCTGCCCGATACGCCGTTTCCGCATTTGCCGGATGCGGTGCGCGCGCTGCGCGCCGAAGATTTCGCGGTCAGCGTCGACTCGGCCGATGTCGCGGAGCTGCGCACGGGGGGAAAGGCGGGCGCGCAATTCCTGCTCAGCCTCAACGAGACGACGCTCGATATCGCCGGCGAAACCGGCGCCACGCCGGTGCTGGTGCCGGCAACGCATGGCGATCTCGCTTCGCTCTTGCGCGCGGCGGAGGCGGCCGAAAAGCGCGGCATCGCGCCGCTGCTCGATCCCATCCTCGATCCCATTCACTTCGGCTTCATGGCCTCGCTTGCGCGATACGCCGAGCTGAGGCAGCGCCTGCCGCAGGCGGATATCCTGATGGGCACCGGCAACCTCACCGAGCTGACCGATGCCGACAGCGGCGGCGTGACCGCCGCGCTGCTCGGCATCTGCTCGGAGCTTGCGATCCGCAATGTGCTGGTCGTGCAGGTCAGCCCGCATACGCGCCGCACGCTGCAGGAGCATGACGCGGCGCGGCGCATGATGTTTGCCGCGCGGGAAGACCACAGCCTGCCGCAGAACTATGGCGGCGCGCTCGTACAGCTGCACGACCGCAAGCCGTTTCCCAACAGTGCGCAGGAGATCGCCGAGCTCGCCGCGCAGGTGCGCGACGGAAATTTCCGCGTCGAGACGGCGGAAGACGGCATCCATGTCTACGCGCGCGGCCTGCATCACGTGGCCCAGGATGCCCTCTCGCTGTTTCCCAAGCTCAACGTCGAGAGCAACGGGCCGCACGCCTTCTATCTCGGCGCCGAGCTGGCGAAAGCCGAGATCGCCTGGCGCCTGGGCAAGCGCTATATGCAAGACGAGCCGCTCGACTGGGGCTGCGCCGTCGACCGCGAAGCCGAAGATCTCACCCGCCTGCGCGAGGCGGGCCATACGCTGCGCGGCGCCGGCGCTCGCGACGGAGAAAGCGACGAATGATCGGCCAATCCGCCGCGGACGTTGATCGATGCCGATGATCCGCGAGAGCATCGTGATCACGGCCGATCGGGACGGCCGCGTGCATATCGCGCCGATCGGATTGATCGCGCAGGACGGCGACTGGATCATCGCGCCGTTCCGCCCTTCCACGACTCTCGACAATCTTCTGGCGGTGCCGTTCGCGACGGCAAGCCACACCGACGACGTGCGGGTGTTCGCCGGCTGCCTGACCGGCCGGCACGATTGGCCGACGGTCGCGTCGGACGAGGTGCCGGTGCCCCGGCTTGCGGGCGCCTTATCGCACGCCGAACTCGCGGTATCCGAGCTCAAGGAGGACCCGCAGCGGCCGCGCCTGCGCTGCCGGGTGCTGCGCCAGGTTTCGCATGCGCCTTTTCCCGGCTTTAATCGCGCGCAGGCCGCGGTGCTTGAAGCGGCGATTCTGGTCAGCCGGCTTAATCTCCTGCCGCGCGACAAAATCGAGGGAGACCTGGCCTATCTGAGAACTGCCGTCGACAAGACCGGGGGCCCGCGCGAGTTCGAGGCCTGGAATTGGCTGGCGGACAAGGTCTACGCGCATTTCGAGGCTGCGGAGTCCTTGAAAGAGTTAACGAACCGTTAACCAGTGTGGCGTCCGCCGGAACTGGCCCAACATTTGCTGCCCAACAAATCAAAGAAAAAGCCTGCCCACGCGTGTGAACAGCCGCGCAACTTTTGGAGGACGCGCTCTTTAACCCGTGTCCTTGGAGCTATCGATGCTGACCGCCATGATCCTGATCTGCTCGCTGGCCAACACCCCCAACATCGGCGATTGCAGCCGCAATAATGCCGTCGATGTCATGTGGGTGCCCGAAACCTTCTCGAACCCAGTCACCTGCTTCATGCACGGGCAAGCCTACCTCGCCGGCAGCGCGGTGGGGCGCGACCTGCATCAGAACGAGCGCGTCAAAGTCATATGCGTGCGCCGGCAGGCCGCTGCCGGCGCAACCACGACATTTGCGGAACGGCGCGCGCCGCAGGTGCGCGACTAACGCTGCCCGTTTTTGCGCTTGGATTTGTTGTGCTCGCCCATACGGGCGAGTTCGCCTTCGCTGCGCTGTTCCAGCTCGGCTTCTTTTTGACCGAGATTGCCTTGCTGCTGTTTCTGCGGCTCTTCTTTGCGAATGTGTTCGGATTTTCCTGTCATCTTTGCCTCCCGTAAAGCTCTCCAGGAGACAATGCCGGCTTGCCGCTTTCGTTCTGGGGACAGCAAAATGGAACCGGCATCGCCGCAGAGCCGGGATGCAACATACGCGGCAATGTGCGCGGCTCACTCGGGCGGGCGCGGCTCGGGCTCGGTCTGCTTGAGCGGAAGACCGGCCGCCGACCAGCCGTCGGTTCCGTCGGGATACCAGATGACGTTGGTGTATCCCATGGCGACCGCGCGCTTCGCCGCGTTCCACGACATCCAGCAGCTTCGCAGGCAGTAGATCACCAATGCCTTGCCGCGGTCGCCGCCGCTCGCCTTGGCGAGCCCGCTTTGCAGATAGGCCTGCATCGGCTGCGCGAGCGCGCCATAGCCGGTGTCGGGCAGCCAGATGCTGCCCGGAATATCGAGCCGCGGCCGCTCGCGCCAGATCGTGCCGGCCGGCAAATTGCGCGGCTTCGGCGGCTGCGGCAGCACGTCGATGAAAGCGGCATCGCCGCTCTTCCAGATCGCCGCGGCCTGCGCGGTCGTCACCACGCGCGCGCCCTGCAGCGTGTCCGGCGTCGGCTCGCGATACTGGTCGAGCCGGTAGCCGTCCGGCTCAAACGGCGCGAGCTCCTCGGCGCGCGCGAACGCGCTCGCCAGCAGCGAAATCGCCAGGAAGGCGACAACGATCAAGCGCAAGCGCACGTCGGCGCTACTTGGCGGTCGATGCCGCCTCGATGAGATGATTGCTCTCGTCGAGCAGCGGCACGCCGTAGCTCAGAAGCAGCGCGGTAATCTGCGGTTGCTTCGCCCGGATCAACCGATTCAATTCGCGCTTCCAATTCTGATCCGAATAACGCACGCCCATGGCAATGCGATAATCCATGTGCGGCCCGTTCTTCTCCTTGAGCAGCGGCACGACCTTGATCGGCACATGCGATTGCTTGGCGTAATAGCCGGCCAGCGGGCCCCACAGCACGCCGGCATCGACGCTGCCGTCGACAACATCGTGAATCATCGCCTCGGCGGACGAATCGTAGCGCGTGTCGACGACCAGCGGATATGGCTTTGCCTTGGCGATCAGGCCGTCGAGTACGAAGTTGGTCGCCGGCGGCGTACCGGCGACGATGCCGAGGCGCTTGTCCTTGAGCCGCGGATCGGTGAGCGTATCGACGCCGTCGAGCCCGGTGCCGGGTTTGTAGATCAGCGTATAGACCGTGCGATAATAAGGGTTGGTGACCTGAACGATGTCGTCACCCTGGGGCACGCCCATGATGATGTCGCACTTGTAGAGCGCGAGCGTCCTGCGCACGAAGCCGGGGGCGTTGGGGTACCAGGTATAGGAGATGCCCTTGCCGAGCTCCCTGGCAAGCAGTTCGGCGATCCGGTTCTCAAAGCCGGCGCCGCTCGTGTCGGAATACGGCATGTCGTGCGGATCGGCGCAAACGCGGAATATTTTCGGATCGATCAGTTCGAAAGGCCCTTGCGATTGGGCAGCGCCTGACGTTGCGCTTGGCGGTCCGCCTTGCGCCAGGGCGCCGGCACCGGCAAGAAAAACCGGCACGGCCGCACAGAGAGCAAGGCCGAGCCAACAGCTTGCGGCACGCCACAACGCGGTCATCTTGATCGAAAGCATCCTAGCTCTGCTCACTTTTCCGGTCCCATGCAGCTGTTTTCCGCCTCCTGCGCGGCTTTCGGCTTATCCACGTGGGCTTGCGGCCGGCCGCGGCCCATTGCGCCATCGGAGCGCGCGCGCAGATAAACAAAAATATCATCGAGATAACACATCACATTCGGATCGGTGCCGAACGCCGGCATCACGTTCTCGGACGCTGTATTCACATTCTTGCGGCCGCCTGCCACCGTTGCGGCAAAATCGGAATAGTTGATCGCCTTCAATGAATCCACCAGCGCCGGCGCATAGCTCGATCCTGCGCCGTCAGGCCCATGGCAGACGATGCAGCTCGCGTTGTAGCGGCGAAAGCCGGAAAACGTGTACCAGTCGACTTTTCCATCCTTGTCGATGTGGAAGGTCGGCGTGCCGTCCTTGTCGTAATATTTGCCGTCCTCGTCCTTCACTGCCTTTGGATCACCCGATCCGTCGGCGAGGGCGCGGCCGATGCCGAAGGCAAGCACCACCGCGACCAGCATCATGGTCGCAAGATCGCGTCGTTTCACACGAGATTTCCTTTATGCCTTTGAGACAGCACGGCCGCTGCTGGGCGGCCAAGCGGAGCCCGGCGCGCCGTCGAAGCGACGCGCCGGGCATCCATCGTTCCGATTACAGCCGCGGTCTTCAGCTGCCAGGCAGCGCAAACACCGTAAGCTGGCCGCCGAGCGAGGTGTATTGGCTCAGCGCGGCATAGCCGCCGACCGCACCGAGACCCGCATGCGGATCGGTCAGACCCGCGGCAAGGCCGATGCCGGCCCAGCCACCGACGCCCGACAGAACGGCGATGTATTGCTTGCCGCCATGCTCGTAGGTGGTCACGTTGCCGATGATGCCGGACGGAGTCTTGAACTTGTAGAGTTCCTTGCCCGTCTTGGCATCGACCGCCTTCAGATAACCTTCCAGCGTGCCGTAGAACACGACGCCGCCGGCGGTCGCCAGAGCACCTGACCACACCGAGAACTGCTCGGGATCGGACCATACGATCTTACCCTTGCCGGCATCCCAGGCGATGAAGTTGCCCATGTTGGTCTCGCCCGGAGGCGGATACATCGACAGCGTCGCCCCGACATAGGGCTGGCCGGCGGTGTAGGAGACGCGGAACGGCTCGTAGTCCATGCAGACGTGGTTGGTCGGCACGTAGAACAGCTTGGTCTCCGGCGAATAGGCCGCCGGCTGCTCATCCTTGCTGCCGAGAGCCGCAGGGCAGACGCCCTTGGTGTTGTGGTCTTCGCCGTTGTGCTCGGTCGAGTACTGGGCGACGACCTCAGGCCGTCCGTAGTTCTTGGAGTTCTTGTCCATGTCGACTTTGGTGGCCCAGTTCACCTTCGGATCATACTTCTCGGCGACCAGCAGCGCGCCGTTATCACGATCGAGGGTGTAGCCGAAGCCGTTGCGGTCGAAGTGGACCAGCGCCTTGTGCGTGGTGCCGCCGACGTCAACATCCGCGAGGATCATCTCGTTGATGCCGTCAAAGTCCCACTCATCGTGGGGCGTCATCTGATAGACCCACTTCGCCATGCCGGTGTCCGGATTGCGTGCCCAAATGGTCATCGACCACTTGTTGTCGCCCGGACGCTGCTTGGGGTTCCAAGTCGACGGGTTGCCTGAGCCGTAATAGACGAGGTCGAGCTGCGGATCATAGGAGATCCAGCCCCAGGTGCAGCCGCCGCCGATCTTCCATTGATCGCCTTGCCAGGTCTTCAGGCTCGAGTTCTTGCCGACCGGCCTGCCGAGCGTGGTTGTCTTTTGCGGATCGACCAGGATTTCATTATCCGGGCCTTCCGAATAGCCTTTCCACACCTGCTTGCCGGACTTGATGTCGTAGGCGGTCATGCTGCATTGGACGCCAAACTCGCCGCCTGACGTGCCGACCAACACCTTGTCCTTGACAACCAGCGGCGCCGAGGTGCCGGTCTGGCCCTTTTTCGGATCGCCATTGGTTGCGCTCCAAACGAGCTTGCCGGTCTTGGCGTCGAGAGCGACCAGCTTGTCATCGGCCTGGTGCAGGAAGATCTTGCCGTCGCCATAGGCGAGACCGCGATTGACGGTATCGCAGCACATCACGGGAATGACGTTCGGATCCTGCCGGGGCTCGTATTTCCAGAGGATCTTGCCGTCATGATTGAGGTCGAGCGCGAACACTGGATTGGGGAACGGCCCGTGCACATACATCACGTCGCCGATGATCAATGGTCCGCCTTCGTGACCGCGCAGAACGCCGGTCGAGAATGTCCACGCCACTTGCAGCTTGCCGACATTGCTGGCGTCAATCTGCTTGAGCTCGGAGTAGCGCGTAGCCGCGTAGTTTCCAGAAGGCATCACCCAGTCTTTTGGGTTCTGCGACATCTTTTGCAATTCGTCGTTTGCATTGGCGGACGAGACGGCGAAAACAGCCGCGACGCCAATGCAGCCGGACAAGAGCAGATAACGCATCCGTATCCTCCCTGCGACATTGTCGTGGGTCACCGGCACAACGACACTTTACGTGCCGCAGGTCGGCACCCGTGCATTTGGGAAGTGCTTCCGGCAGCGTGTCACAGCACAGCGCGGCATCTGGGGCACTCGCTAGATGCCCCGCCTAGCCTACGAAAGACGTCAGCATTCCCGTTCGACTGACGCCCTTGAAGCCGGAAACCTTTTTTAAGTCTAAGCTTGCCTTTCACGGGCCGCAACAAGAAACATTGCGCCCGGCGATGTACTAGCAACTTAGGTTCGGTACCGTTCCGAATCCCGGGCTTGTGCAGTGCAGCTTGGGAACTGATCTGAGGCCGCAATTGCCCGTGTGTTTTATCCGCTTCCTCTTTGGTCTAATGCTGGTGCCTGTCGTGCGCGGCGCGACTTTTTTAACAGCTTGTTTTTTAAGCGTTTGCGTCTCGCCGCAGCATCCTGCCCACTCCGAGGAGCGTATCGTCCCACTGGCCGTGACCGAGGTCGCGCCCGGTGTATTTGTTCATTTCGGCGCCATCGCGCTGATGAATCGCGAGAACGAAGGCGCAATCGCCAATGTGGGCTTCATCGTCGGCGACCAATCGGTTGCGGTAATAGATACCGGCGGCAGCATGCGGGAAGGGCGCGAGCTGCGGGCCGCCATTCTTGCGCACACGACCAAGCCGATCCGTTACGTGATCAATACGCATATGCACCCGGATCATATTTTCGGCAATGCAGCATTCGCCGGCGAGGGGGTTGATTTTGTCGGCCACAAGAACTTGCCGCAGGCCATGGCGACGCATGGGACGTTTTATATCGCCAATTTTCGCCGCCCTATGGGCGATGCCTTGATGGCGGATGTGAAGATTATCCCGCCGACGCAGTTGGTGAGCGACACGCTCGACGTCGATCTCGGCGGACGCCGGCTGACGCTGAAGGCCTGGCCGACCGCCCATACCGACAACGATCTTACCGTGCTCGACCAGAGTTCCGGCACTCTGTTCGCCGGCGATCTCCTATTCCTGCGTCATGTACCGGTCGTTGACGGAAGCTTGTTGGGCTGGCTCAAGGATCTGGACGAGCTTGCACGTATTCCCGCTCGCCGCGTGGTGCCCGGGCATGGGCCATTGGTGACCCAGTGGCCGCAGGGCCTGGCCGACGAGCGGCGCTATCTCGAACGCTTGGCCAGCGATATTCGCGCGATGATCAAACGCGGCGTGCCGCTCGCCGAGGCGGCAAAGACCGCCGGTGCCTCGGAAAGAGGCCGCTGGCAGCTGTTTGACGACTACAATGCCCGCAATGCCACGGCAGCCTATGCCGAACTTGAATGGGAATGATGGAACTGCGATAGGTGTTGGAGATTCATGCTTCGGCACCGCATGCCCAGGAGGCCAATGATGCCCCGCAAGGCTCTTCGCGCGATCTGCGTGACCGCAATGACCGTCGCCATGCTCGGGTTTGCCACGCTTGCCGGTAGCGCCGGGCAAGCTGCAAGCGACGATCCGTGGCCCGATCTTGCGCGCGATGTCTTCAAGAGCCGCCCGCTCGCCGACGGCACCGGCCTGCTTGCCCTCGACATGCCTTATCGGGCCGAGGATGCCGCCGTTGTTCCGCTGACGGCTCGCTTCACCTTGCCGGCCGGCGATCCGCGCCAGGTGAAGGCGCTGACCATCGTCATCGATCAAAATCCGTCGCCGGTCGCGGCAGCCTTCACGTTCGGCAGCAAGGCGCGTGTCAGCGCCATCTCGACACGCTTGCGGGTGAATTCCTACACCAACGTGCATGCTGTCGCCGAGCTCAGCGACGGCAAGCTCTACATGGTCAAACGCTTCGTGAAGGCGGCCGGCGGCTGCTCGGCGCCCGCGATCAAGGATGCCAACGTGGCGAAGGTCAATACCGGCGAGATGCGATTCCGCCAATTCGCGCGCGCGTCAGGCGCGCCGAGCAGCGCGCCGGAGGAGGCGCAGATCATGATCCGCCATCCGAACAATTCGGGGCTGCAATTGGATCAGATCACGCATCTCTACATCCCGGCCTTTTTCGTGGACGACCTGAAAATCTGGCAAGGCAAAGACCTCGTGCTGGCGATGGAGAGCGGCATCTCGATTTCGGAAAATCCCATCATCCGCTTCACCTATGTGCCGAACGGCGCGGCGTCGTTCCGCGCGGAAGCGGTCGATACCGAACAGCACGTGTACAAGGGCGAATGGCCGGCGGCCGGGATGTAACGGCCGATCGAGTTTTCTCGCCGGAATGCTGCCGCGCGCAGCGCCTCAGAAGCAGCGCACCTCTGCCTCGGCCTGCGCCCGCCGCAGATTGTTGACCGCTTCCTTGGACGGCTCCGGCCCCCGAAACATGGCGCCGAAGCGGCCGGGAACCTGTTCGAGGCTCAGCACCGTCTGCGCCGCGACATAACGGTCATAGGGCAAAAGCGTCGCGATCACGTCGATCGAACACGAGCACTGGCGCAAGGCGACTTGGGTGTCGCCGTTGGTCTTCATGCAGGCAAAGACATAATCGGCGCGCGCCTCGGTCGGATAATCGTTGAGCTGCATGGATGTCGCGGGCGCCGCGCGCGCAGATGCGAGCATCAGCAGCGCGATGGCGAGCCCCCCAAGCAATCCTGGCCTTGTCATCGATCTGTGTCCTTTCGACCCCGCCGGGGACCGCCCATGCCGTCATAATAGGATGTGATATGGCCAACTCAAGGCCACTGCAACGCAACAGCGATGCGTTGAGCGGTCGCAGCCGCCTTGTCAGCGCCGCTCCGTTGCAAATAGGCTCGCGCGCCATAGCGAGAACGCATTCATAACCGCAAACTTCGAGCCTCGCGCACAACGGATCACATCATGTTGAATTTGCGTGTCGCCTTTTGCCCTCTGTGTTTCCTCCTCCTCGCCTGCCTCGGGGCGGACGGTGCACTTGCCGACACGATCCGGCTGGCGATCCAAAAGACCGGCACGCTGGCATGGGAGCTCGACGTCATGCGCGCGCACGGCCTCGACCGGCAGGCCGGCTTCACCATCGAGACCACCGAGCTGGCAAGCCCCGAGGCCGGTAAGATCGCGCTGCGCGGCGGCTCCGCCGACATGATCGTCGGCGACTGGCTCTGGGTGTCGCGCGAGCGCGACCTCGGCGCCAAGCTCGTGTTCTATCCGTATTCCAGCGCGCTCGGCGCCGTGATGGTGCCGGCGAATTCGCCGATCAAGGGCCTCGCCGATCTCAAAGGCAAGACGCTGGCCGTTGCCGGCGGACCGATCGACAAGAGCTGGCTGCTGCTGCAGGGCGCGGCTAAGCAGAATGGCGTCGATCTCGCCAGGCAGGCCAAGATCGTCTACGGCGCGCCGGCGCTGCTCACTGCCAAGATGCAGCAAGGCAGCATGGATGCGATGCTCAATTACTGGAATTTCTGCGCCCGCCTGGAGGCGAAAGGTTTCCGGCGCGTTATCGGCATCGACGAGCTCATGCCGAAGTTCGGCATCAAGGGACCGCTGTCGATGGTCGGTTATGTCTTGAACGAGTCATGGGTTGCGGCGCACCGGCAGACCGTCGACCGCTTTCTCGAGGCCGCGCGCAAAGCCAAGGACATTCTGTTGAAATCGGACGCCGAATGGGACCGCATCGCGCCGCTCACCGGCGCGGCCGATGCCGCCACGCTGAAAGTCTACCGCGACCGCTATCGCGAAGGCATCCCGCGCCGGCCGGTCGCCGCCGAGGAAAGCGACGCGCGCGTGCTTTATCACGTGCTGGCCGCGCTCGGCGGTCCGGCACTGGTCGGGCAGGGCAAGGAGCTGGCGCCGGGGACTTTCTATCGGCCGCGTACCGCGGATTGATGCATGGTACGGGTCATTTCGCTTATTCTGTTCTTCGCCGTCTGGTGGCTCGGCTCGCTGTTCGCGGGACCGCAGCTGCTGCCGGGGCCGGAAAAAGTGCTGGCTGCAATCGTCGCTCAAGCGCGCAGCGGCGAACTGTTCTTCCAGGTCGGCGTGACGCTGCTGCGGGTCTTCTTCGCCTTCGCCCTCGCCATGCTGGCCGGCACCGCAATCGGGCTCCTGATGGGCCGGGTCAAACTCGCCGACCGGTTCGGCGATCCATGGCTGATCGTGTTGCTCAATCTGCCCGCGCTGGTGATCATCGTGCTCGCCTTCATCTGGGGCGGGCTGACGGAGATCGCGGCCGTGCTCGCGGTCGCCATCAACAAGCTGCCCAACACCGTCGTCACGGTGCGCGAAGGCGCTCGCGCGCTCGATCCCGGCCTCGACGAGATGGCGCAGGTGTTCGCGCTGCCGCGCTGGAAGGCGCTGCGCCATGTCGTTTTGCCGCAGCTTGCACCCTATATCGCGGCGGCGGCGCGTTCCGGCCTCTCGCTGGTGTGGAAGATCGTGCTGATCGTCGAATTGCTCGGCCGTCCGAACGGCGTCGGCTTCGAGATCGGCGTCGCCTTCCAGCTATTTGACGTAACGCGCATTCTTGCTTATGCGCTCGCATTCGTCGTCGTCATTCTTGCGATCGAAACAATATTGGTGCAGCCCATTGAACGACGTGCGTCCCGCTGGCGAAACCGGGCAGCTTGAGGTCCGCATCGCGCACAAAACCTTCACGGCGGCGTCGGGCGGGCGCCTCGATGTCCTGCGCGATGTCTCGTTCAGCCTCGGTCGCAGCGAAGTGGGCGCGCTGGTCGGACCCTCCGGTTGCGGCAAGACGACCATGCTGCGGATCATCGCCGGACTAGACGGGGATTTTGACGGAACGGTGCGGCGCCCCTCATCGGGCAAGCTCGGCATGGTCTTTCAAGAGCCGCGCCTGCTGCCCTGGCGGACGGTCGAGGACAATGTGCGCTTGGTCGCGCCCGATATTGCCGATGCTTCGCTCACCGCGCTGTTCGAGGTTTTGGAGCTCGAGGCGCACCGCTCGCACTATCCCGGCGAGCTTTCGCTTGGCCTCGCGCGCCGCGTCGCGCTGGCGCGGGCGCTCGCGCTCGAGCCCGACCTGCTGCTGCTCGATGAGCCGTTCGTTTCGCTAGACGAGGCGCTGGCGGCGCGGCTGCGCGCGCAACTTGCCGCTGTCATGGAAACGCGCCCGATTACGACGCTGTTGGTGACCCACGATCTCGAGGAGGCGGTCCGGCTTGCCGACCGCGTCTTCCTGCTGTCGTCGCGCCCGGCGACAATCATGGCCGAGATTCCGGTGACGACCCCGCGGCGCTCGCGTTCCGACCGCGAGATTGCGACCATCATGGTCGAGGTTGCAACGCGCATCGATGCGCCCGAGGCGCCGGTGGTCCCGTGAGCGGGCGAAGCCGCCAGGCATGACGCTGCTGATCTTCGATTGCGACGGCGTTCTGGTCGATTCCGAGTTGCTCGCTCACGCCGAGCTGGCCGAGCTGATGACAACGCTCGGTCATCTTATGACCGCGCAGCAGGCGCTCGAAATGTTCGCCGGGCGGCGCCTGGACGATGTGCTGGCGTCGGCCGAGGCTCTGCTGGCCCGTCCTATCCCGCCTGAGATGGGAAGGGAGGTTGGACAGCGGCTGCTGGCGCGGTTTCGCCGCGAGCTCAAGCCGGTCGACGGCGTGCGCGAGGCAATCGCCGCGCTGCCCTACCCGCGCTGCGTCGCCTCCTCCTCCATGCGCGAGCGGCTTGTGCTTTCGCTCGAGGTCACCGGTTTTGCCCCGCTGTTCGCCGACCGCCTGTTCAGCGCCGATCAAGTCGAGCGCGGCAAGCCTGCGCCCGATCTTTTTCTGTTCGCCGCCCGCTGCCTTGCGACGCCGGCCGCCGCCTGCATCGTCATCGAGGATTCGACGCTCGGCATAAGCGCCGCGCGCGCGGCCGGCATGAAAACGATCGGTTTTGCCGGCGCCGGCCACGCAACCGCCCAACTCGCCCAACAGCTCGAGCAGGCGGGTGCCGAGATTGTGATCCGGACGATGGCCGAACTTCCGGCCGCGGTGCGTAACCTGGTTGAGGCGTTCGGCTAGCGAGGACGTGATTTGCGCTCGCTTCGGCAGAGCGCGATCATTTTGCGCCATCACACCGAATGCAGATGGAGCGCGATCCATGCCGGGTCGGTCAATCGCTACGCTGGCGCTCTGTGGGCTTGTCCTCGCTCTGCCGGCGGGCGCGCAGGACATGATGCGTTATCTCGACCTGAATTCGCCGGAGATGACCACGGCGGAGATGACGCGCGCCCAGGTCGCCGCCATGGCCAAGGCTGCAACGCCCGGCCATCCGGCCGATTTCACCGGCAAGAAATTGTCCGGGCTCGATCTTTCCGGGCTCGATCTCTCCGGCGCCGTCTTTCGCGCCGCCAAGCTCAACAAGACCAAACTGGTCGGCGCCAAGCTCGATCGCGCGGTGCTCGATCAGGCTTGGCTGCTCGACGCCGACCTCAGCCGGGCCAGCCTGCGCCATGCGAATATTTTTGCCGCGCAAATGCTGCGCGCCAAGCTCGACGGCGCCGACCTCTCGAACGCCCGGCTTGTTGCCGATCTCACCAACGCGAGCCTGGTCGGCGCCAAGCTGGTCGGCGCCAATCTCGCCGCCGACATGAAGAACCAATCCATGGGACTGATACATGCCGTGCTGAAATCGGCCAATCTTGACCGCGCCGATTTCCATGACGCCGACCTTTCGCGCGCCGAATTCGAATTTTCTTCCCTGAAGAAAGCCGATCTGTCCGGCGCTTCGCTGCAGGGCGCCGACTTGAGCGGGGCCGATCTGAGCGGCGCCAACGTCACCGGCACCGATTTCCAGGGCGCCGACCTAGCGTCCGCACGGCTGGTGTCGCCGGTCGGACTTGATGCCGCACGCAATTTCGACAAGGCTCTCAACCGCGACCGGCTCTTGCGGCAGTAGGGGCTGTTGCGGCGTCGATAGGCGGCGCCTTGTGCAATAATTGTTGGGAAGGAATCGCATGCGAGCTTTGATGATCGCCGCTTTCGCGCTTGCGCTCATGACATCGGGTGCAATGGCCAAGGCGACCCGCTTCTGGAACCTGACGCTCTACACGGTCACCAGCCTGCAATTGTCGCCGGCCGGTAAGCAGGACTGGGGCCACAATCAATGTAAGAACGATCGGGACGGCACCGTCGATCACGACGAGCGGCTGACGATCACCGGTGTAAAAAACGGCCGCTACGACGCCAAGCTCGCCGACAAGACCGGCCGCGTTTGCATTGCGCACAATGTCGAGGTGAAAGAGGGCGCGATCTTCACGATCGAAGAAAAGCAGCTGACCGATTGTCAGAAGTGATACCAGGCTCATTAACCGACTGCAGTCATGGCCGGGCTTGTCCCGGCCATCTCGCTTAGGAGAGGGACGCTCTCATTATCGGGATCACCGGGACTCGCGCCTTCGGCGCGGCCCGGCGATGACAACGAATCCTACCAATTCCTCCCGCGCATCGCCTGAAACGCGCGCAGCGCGGCGGCATGCTCGGCGACGTCGTGCACGCGCAAGATCGCCGCGCCAGCGGCGACCGCCGCAAGGCTGACGGCGAGCGTGCCGGCCAGTGTCCCTTCGATGCCGTCGCCGGTCAGCGAGCCGAGAAAGCGCTTGCGCGAGGCCCCGACCATGATCGGCAATGCATAATCTTTGAGTTCGCCGAGCCGCGTGATGGCGTCGCGATTCTGCCGGCTGCTTTTGGCGAAGCCTATACCCACATCGAGGATGATGTGATTTTTCGGAATGCCGGCGCGCGCGGCAAACGCCAGCGAGCGGTCGAAGAAACGCCGGATGTCGGCGATGATGTCGAGGCTTTCGTCCTTTTCCGCGCGATTATGCATGATCACGACGGCGGCCTCGGCCTCCGCCACGACGTCGGCCAAAGCCGCGTCTTTCTGCAATCCCCAAACGTCGTTGATGAGGACGGCGCCGAGCGACAGCGCGCGTCGCGCCACCGCGGCTTTGCTGGTGTCGACCGACAACGGCGCATTAAGGTCGGCTGCGAGCTTGCCCAGCACCGGCTCCAGGCGAGCGATCTCTTCGGCTTCGCCGATTGGCGTTGCGCCGGGCCGCGTCGACTCGGCCCCGATGTCGACGATGTCACAGCCGTCCGCGACCATCTGCCGGGCATGGGCGACAGCCGCTTCCGCCGCCAGAAAGCGGCCGCCGTCGGAGAAGGAGTCCGGCGTCACGTTGAGGATGCCCATAAGCAGGGGGCGGGCGCCGATGCAGGCGAGAAATGCGTCGCGCTTGGCGCGCGCGTCGGGCCGCATCAATCGACCGCGATCAAAGCGAGATCAAACTTTTTTCTGGCCCGGATATTCACAATGCCAGCGCACCGCCATCCACTTCGGATGGTTGCCGATCCATTGCGCGATATAGGGCGGCGCCTCCATGGCGCATTGCCGCAATGATTGACCGGAGGCGTACTGCAGATGTTGATTTTCGCAAAGCGTGGGATGCGCGATGGCGCACACCGTGATGACCAGCTCGAGGAAGCCCATAGCGAATACCTCAGCGCCCACCTTCTCTTTTCTACCTCCAATAACTGAGTCTGACGAGCCTTGTTCAAATCGGCGGACAAAATATTTCCCCTTTGCCGATTGCCGCCATGTCGCCCAAAAGCCGCCGCCACGGCCGCTGCAGCAGCGCAGCAGCGGTGGGACTGTAAGGTTTGACGAAGCCGGCCATCAGGCTGTTGCTCACGAATTCGTGTACGCCGCAATCGGCAAATGTTGGGGAGATCGTATTGCAGCCGCCGGCCATGACGATCGTCCCGCGCGCCATCAGATAGCCCGGCAGCGGCCCAGCGCGTCCGCGCAAAATCAGCGTGCCGGCGATCATGCGGCTGCCGGCGTGGCTGCCGGCCGTGCCTTCGATGACGATCATGCCGCGCCGCATGCGGTCGCCGGCGCGCGCGCCGGCATCGCCGCGCACCACCACAACGCCGCCGCGCATGCCGGCGGTCTCCCCCGCCAGCGGTCCGCCGAGGCGGTCGCCCGCGTTGCCGGCGATCTCGATCGACCCGCCCTTCATGTCCGAACCGGCCCAGGGCCCCGCATTGCCGGCAATGGTCAGCCGGCCACCCGACATTAAACGTCCGGGCTGGACGCCGACATCTCCCTCGACGCGAATTTCTCCGGCGCTCATGCCGCGCCCAAGGCAATCGAAGCGCTCGCTGCCGCCTTCGAAACGAATTTGCGCGGGATCGCCCGTGCGTACACGAAAGACATCGCCGACGCATGCGCGCTCGCGGGTGGTTTGCAATTCGATCGCCGCGATATCGGATTCGCTTTTGCCGGCCAGCAAATTCGGCAGCAGCGGCGACAGATCGAGCCGCTGCGCGGGCGCCTGGCGCAGAGTGAAAACGAGCGCCGTCACGGCAGCAGGTCCTTGAGATGGAAATGATGCGGGCCGAGCTTGCCGCCGTAATTGCCGGCGCCGATGCGCAAGGCGCCGCGTTCCGGTCCAAGCGCCAGCACGGCGGCGATGCCGGCGCGCATGGCGGCGGCAATCGCCTGCGGGGTCAAGCCGTCGATGACGATTTCCAGCACCGAGCCGATGTCGGCATCGAGCGCGCTCGTTCCGGCGCCTTTCAGCGTCGGGCAATACGCGTCGTTGGTCGAGGCCGTTGCGCCTTTGTACTTGGAGCCGACCTTGGAGCCTGAGCGCGCGATGCCGCCAGGGAACGGCATGATCACATCCGGCACGGCCTGCATCGCCGCCACCGCGGCTTCCGTTGCGGCAAGCGTCTTTTCGGCCCTCGCGCCCATGATGATGATGTTGCCGCCGCCGACCGCGGTCTTGGTCAGTCCCGCGGTCGCTTCGCAGACGAACTCGCCGTCCATCACCGGCACGCGCCAGTAGCGCTTGTCGCCGAAACGCTTGGCTACCTGCCAGCCGTCGCCGAAGAAACGCAGCGCGTTGCCGAGCTTGAGCTTTTCCTCGGCCTCAAGTCCCGCGTAGCAGGCCGAACCGGGACTGGTGAGGACGCATTGGCCGACGCGGTTTTGCAGCTGCTTTTGCAGCTCGTTGGTGGAAACGGCAAATAACAGCACGCGAACGCCCGGCCGTCCGTCCGGCGTCTCATCGGGCTTGAGCTCGCGGTCGATACCGGCTTCGCAGCCGCAGGCGATCACCGAAGTGGCGAAGCCTGTCATGGTCACGGCGGCCTGGCGCGCCCAACCCGTGCTCGGCGCGGTAATGGTCAGCGCCGTCGCCCGCATGCCGAAAGCTTCGGCGAAAGTGTCGTCGACGCGGACGCCGTTGACCGTCAGCTGGGACATGGGACGAGTTCGAAGGGCTGAGGCCGGCCGATTGCGCTATCGGTCACCGTCATGAAATCGGGCGAAATGCCATAACGTTCGTCGTAGTAGTCGCGCATGCGCCGCTCGATCGCGCGATCGCGCACCGGCCGCACATTGAGCGCGTTCCCGAACGGCTGCTGCAACACTTGCCCGTCGCGTACGACCGTTTCACCGTTCTTGAACACCAGCGCGGCCTTGCGGAACATCTTGGCCTTGTCGCGGTCCGGCGCATAGACTGCAACATCGGCAATCGCGCCGGCGCCGAGATGGCCGCGGTCGGCGAGACCCAGGAGGCGGGCGGGCGCGGCGCGAGTCATGATGGCGATCTCGCCGAGCGTGTATTCGCGCGCGATGGAGGGAAGCGTGGTCACGTCCATCGCCTCATTCGGCAGCCGCGAAATCCACTCGGCCCGCAGGCCACGGTCCATGAGAAGAGCGAGAATCTCGGGATAGCTCGTGAACGGCGCGCCGTTCGGATGATCGGTGGTGAAGAACACGCGCCACGGATCGTCGGTCAGCAGAAACAGTTCGAGCCCCACCGCCCACTGCACGGCATTGTAGAAATCGCCGGCGCGATAGTCGTAGGGCACGATGCCGGCGCCATTGGAATCGCCGTCGAAGATCACCCACTTCTTCGGACGCGCCCCGTTGCGCGCGTTGAACTGGCGCAGCACGTCGCAGGAAATGGTCACGGTCTGCCCGAACATCACCTGGCCGACATCGACGGTCACGCTCTTTGCCGCATTCACCGCTTCGGCAAGGCGCGCGGCGGCGGAAGAGAAGCCGCGCGGGCCTTCTTTGCCGTAGCCGTAGAATTGCAGATGCGCGAGATGCAGCGGCAGCCCTTCCGCCGCGGCAATGGTCGCGAGTGCTGTCTCGACATTGCCGGCGATGCCGAGATTGTTGCAATGAACGTGCAGCGGATGCGGCAGCTTCAGCTGGCAAACCGCGTGTTGCAGCGCTTTGACGATGGCGCGCGAGGAAACGCCATAGCCGGGCACTTCGTCGTCGAGCGAGAAGCTGCGCACGTTCTGCTTGAAAGCCGCGGCGCCGCCGGCATTGATCACCTTGATACCGAGGCCGCGCGAGGCGGCAAGCGTCCAGGCGACATAATCGCGCAATGCGTCCGCGCTTTCTTTGTTGCGCAGCAGGCTGAGCAGAAAGTCGTCATTGCCGAGCACCGTCAGCGCGGCCTTGTCGATGATCGGTATGTCGGCAAGCTCAAGGTGTGCCTGAAGCGCGTGATGCGGTAGCACCGCCGGCTCCACCACGGTCGTGAAGCCCATGGCGGCATAGAGTCGGCCGGTCTCGTCGGTGTTCCAGGCGCCGCGCGGCCGCGCCTCATGGCCGGAATGCCCATAGCGCAGATCGGGCAATAGCAGGCGTCCCATGTTCTCGTTGTTGCCGGCGATGTGCGAGTGAATGTCGATCGCGCCCGCCATCACGATCTTTCCGCCGGCGTCGTGGGTTTCGTCGGCTTTGCCACTGGCCGGCGCCGCGACGATGCGGCCGTCGCCCAGCCAGACGTCGCCGATGCTGTCGCGGCCATTGGCCGGATCGATGACATGGCCGCCGGCTATACGCGTCAGCATGGGGATACCATGGGAAGAGCCGCAGCGATTTTGTTCACGGCGTCTGCAATCGAAATGACATTCAGCGGCGCTTGCGCAGCGACCGATGCGAGCGTTCCGGTCGCCGGCAAGTGCTGAACGGAATCGTGATCGATGCCCGGGCGGCCCACCGCAATTGCGATTTCCGGCGGCCGGCGAAATCCGTCCGGCGTTGCGGTGAGCGCAATAAAGGGAACGTCGCGCGTCCATGCCGGGGAAGCGGCGCGGTACCCGGAAATCCAGAGCGCGCAATCGGCTTCGCCGCTGTCGATCAGGCGGGGGGAATCGAAGCGCCATGGATCGTGCTCGGGAAAGCCGCGGCCGAAGCTCGTGCGCAAAGGAAAGCCGGTGAGCCAGCCGCTGACCTGCTGCACGGCGGCCGCGTCATCGCCGGGCGCCAGCGGCAAGCCGGAAAGGCGCGTCGTTGTATTGAGATCCTTCACCAGACCGCACAGCATCTCGATGGTAAGAACGTCGTGCGCCGCGGCCGACCAGACGGCTACGCCGAAGCGCGCTTTTGCGAGCGTCTCGGCGAGCGTGTTGAGTTTTTGCTGCGGCAGCGGCGCATGGCCGCCCGGCCGGCCGGCACAACGCGCGCGCAAGCTTGCCAGCAGGATCGCCAATTCACTCGGATCATCGCCGATGACCTCGATTTTCGCCCCGCCACGGGACGCTCTTTCGGCGCCGCCCGGGCAGAGCCAGACGACGCGGCGCGCTTGGTCCGCCCACAGGCGGGCCGGTAAATCAGGCCAAGCTTCAACGAGTCCCGGGCCAACAAGAAGCAGCAGATCCGCGCGCAAACGCGTCTCGTTCGGCGTCGTCACCATCATGCCCGCCTCGCGCATCACGTCGAGATCGCGCAGCAGCGCGGCCGAGTGCATATGGTCGATGACGCCGCCAACTTTTTGCGCCAGTACGATGGCCGCGCGCGCGCCCGCAACATCGGTGCCGAGTCCGGCAATGACTGGCAGCCGGCTCCTCTGCAGCAAGCTTGCGGCTTCCTCGCTGGCAGCTTCAAGCGTTGCCGCTTTGCCCCGAATCCAGGCGTCCGCCATCCCGCTCCTCCTCGCCCGGCGTGATCGGGTCGGGTGCTTGTTGTTTTCTACACGCTTCAGGCGTCGTATTTGAGGTAGGCGAACCGCTGATCTTTTTCCGGAGTGCCCTCGAGCGCGCCGCCCTCCTTGGCGGGCTGCCACTGGATCACGTCTTCGATTTTTTTCGCCAGCTCGAAATCCTTGTCGGTGATGCCCTTGGCCGCGTGATTTTGCAGGCGGACCTCGACCCAGGCATAGGAAGCGGTGATGTCGGGATGGTGCCAAGCGGCTTCCGCCAAGTGACCAACCGTATTGATCACCATCAGCGTGCCTTTCCAGCTGTTGGTGCGGTATTTGCGGCGAATCCAGCCGTTCTCGAACCACCAGTGCGGCAGGTCACGGGCGAGCCGCGCTTTGATCTCATCCTCGGTGTAGGTACGTTCCTTGATCGCTTCGGCTGTCATGGTGAGCAACCTTTCTCAGGCGCAATCTTCCGCGATTGCCAAGCAAGTCCTGCTGCCGCAGTGTAGTCCCGGTTTGCGTTACGCAAAACCCCGTTTCGCCTGCAAACGTCGGGAGCGCTTGAGTTGGGTATGACGCCGCACAGCGTTTCCGTCAGCGTCCCGGCCCGGCTGCATCTCGGGTTCCTCGATCTCAACGGTGAGCTAGGGCGAAAGTTCGGCAGCATCGGCCTTGCGATCAGCGGCTTGCGCACGCGAATTACCGTGGCGCGCGCCTCGCAATCGCAAATCAGTGGCCCGGAAAGCGAACGCGCGCGCCGTTACGTTGGACGTCTGCAGGCCGCCCTTGGATTGAGTGGCGCGCATCGCGTGCAGATCGACGAGGCCATTCCGAGCCACGCCGGCCTTGGCTCCGGCACGCAGCTGGCGCTCGCGCTTGCCGCCGGCATCCGGCCGCTGCACGGCTTGCCGTTGGATATCCGCGGCGACGCGGTCCGGCTCGGACGCGGCGCGCGCTCCGGCATCGGCATCGGCCTATTCATCTCCGGCGGCGTCGTCGTCGACGGCGGGCGTGGCGCCGCAACCGGCGCGGCGCCGATCGTCAGCCGGATACCGTTTCCGGAAGCCTGGCGGATCCTGCTCGTGCTAGATCGTAGCCGCACCGGAGTGCATGGCGAGGACGAAAGCGCGGCTTTTGCCAGGCTGCCGCCATTTCCCGCGGAGCATGCGGCGCGCATCTGCCGTCTCGTCCTGATGCAGGCGCTGCCGGCGCTGATCGAGGCCGATCTCGTTTCTTTCGGCGCGGCGATCAAAGAGATGCAGGCCTTGCTCGGCGCCTATTTTGCGCCGCTGCAAGGCGGCCATCCGTTCGCCAGCCCAAGCGTCGCCGGCGCGCTTGAGTTGCTGGAAGGCCAAGGTGCGCTTGGCATCGGGCAAAGTTCCTGGGGCCCCACCGGTTTTGCCTTTGTCCACTCGCGCGACGACGCGGAACGGCTAATTGATTTCGCCCGCAAGCATCCGCGCTGCCAGGGCCTGGACATCCGCGCTTGCAAGGGGCTCAATCACGGCGCAGAGATTGACGCTGACGCCGTCGCAGCGATGCCGTGATCTCGCCGGGAGATAACCGTGGCCGACAAGCATATCCTGCATATGCTGACCCCGCTTAGGCATATGAGCCCGTTCGACGTGAACATGGCGCTCGATGCCGGCTTCGATGCCGTGATTCCCTACACCGAGGTCACGCTCGCTGAAGTAACTGGTCTCGTACAGGACGCAATGTTCTCGCGGCCGCCGAAAACCGGCGTGCGGACGGGAATCTTTTTCGGCGGCAAGCAAGCGATCGCTGCGCTCGACATGCTCGAAGCCGGCAAGAAGGCGCTGGTTCCGCCGTTCGGCATTTCGTTCTTTGCCGATCCGGCCGGCTCTTTCACCACCGCCGCGGCGATGGTGGCCTGCGTCGAAAAGCTGCTGCGCGACAAGAAGCAGCGCGATCTCAAAGGCGTCAGCGTCGCCGTTTTCGGCGCCACCGGCGTAGTCGGATTTTCCGCCGCCGTCATTGCCGCATTGCAAGGCGCCGATGTCACCCTGGTCGGCTATGACGGCATCAAGCGCGTGAGCGACGGCGCCGCCGAGATCAAGTCTCGCTTTGGTACCGGTGTACGCGCCGCTGACGGCAGCGACGATGGCAAGAAAGCGGATATTCTTTCGATGTGCGAGATCGCGCTGTGCGCAGGGCGTGCCGGCGTGCAGATTTTGTCCAAAGCGCAGCTCGAAGCCGCAAAGAAGCTGCTCATCGTTGCCGATGTGAACGCGGTGCCGCCCTCCGGCGTCGAGGGCCTCGACATGATGGCAAACGGCGCCGAAGTGAATTCGCACGGCACATTGGGCATCGGCCCGCTCGCCATCGGCAACATCAAATACAAGACCGAATTCGGCCTATTCAAGAAGATGATCGAGGCGACAAAGCCCGTCTGCTTCGATTTTCGGGACGCTTTCACGCTCGCACACGAACTCAATGGATAGGAGAGGGCCGGTGCTGATCGCCGCCGCCTCGGGCCGAGCGCTGGCCGCGTCCGCGCGGCGCGCCGGTTTCGTGCCGCTCGTCGCGGACAATTTTGGCGATCAGGATACGCTGGCCGCGGCGGGGGGCCATGTGCGGCTGGAGTTGCTCAATCGTCCGCTAAATGACGAAAAATTGATCGCAGCACTGAACGCCTTGGCGGGTGCTCACGATTGCACCGGCATTGTTTGCGGCAGCGGCTTTGAGGATCGCGCCGATCTTCTGGCGCGCATCGGCTCCCGCTGGCCTCTGCTCGGCAACAAGGCGGAAACGGTCGCGCAGCTCAAGGACCCTATGGCCTTTGCCGCGATCTGTCAGAAAGCAAACATTCCGCACCCCGAGACATCGCTTACGCCGCCGACCGATTCAGCCGGCTGGCTGGTCAAGCGTATCGGCGGCGCCGGCGGCTGGCATATCCGGCCCGCCGCCGATGCGAATCCGGGCAAGGGCGTCTATTTCCAGCGCCGCGCTGCGGGCACGCCGGTGTCCGCCCTGCTGCTGGGCGATGGCCGCCGCGCCATCGTGCTCGGGTTCAGCATGCAGTGGACTGCGCCGACTGTGCTGCATCCTTTCCGCTACGGCGGCGCGGTTCGGCCAGCCGCGCTCGCCGACGAGCTGAAGCAAGCCATAACGGAAGCGGTGGCGCGGCTCAATGCCGCTGTCCCGCTCATCGGTCTGAATAGCGCCGACTTTATTGTCGACGGAAGCAAATTCCATCTGCTCGAGATCAATCCGAGGCCGGGCGCGACCTTCGACTTGTTCGAGCCGGAAGGGCCATCGCTGTTCGCCCTCCACGTTGACGCTTGCGCCGGCCTGTTGCCGGCACGGCCACCTCGCTACTACGGCGCAATGGCGGGCGCCATCGTCTATGCCGAGCGCGACATCGCCGCGGTAGAGGCGGTTAATTGGCCCGAATGGACGGCCGACCGTCCGGTCCCCGGCACGAGCATCAAGGCCGAGCAGCCTTTGTGCTCGGTATTCGCGCGTGCCGCGTCCACAGCCGATGCGAAGAAATTGGTCGAGCAAAGAAGCGCGATGGTCCATGAACTGCTTGGCGAGCGCGTGTCATGACCGGCGCGCCCGCCCTCAGCGTCAATGCCCGCGCCGCGACGTTGATTGAGTCGCTCAAATCGGCCGCAGCCGAACTTAAAATCGGTGTCGCTCGCGGCGAGCGCGGCGAGACCCTGATCGATGCCGGCAGCCGCATGCGAGGCAGCATCGCCGCCGGCATGGCGATTGCCGAAATCTGCATGGGTGGGTTGGGCAATCTGCAGCTCACGTCAAGCGCCGAGACCCCGCGCTGGCCATGGACGCTTTTAGTTCATTCGGCCAACCCGGTGGTTGCCTGCCTGGCGAGCCAATATGCCGGCTGGCGGCTCAGCCATGGCGAGGGCAGGGATGGGTTTTTCGCGCTCGGCTCCGGCCCGGCGCGCGCCTTGGCTCGTACCGAGCCGCTGTTCGAAACGCTTGCTTACCGCGACGTCGCAACAAGCGCTGCGTTGGTCATGGAAAGCCCCAAGCCGCCGCCTGCGGCGGTCGTCGATAAAGTGGCGCAGGCTTGCGGGCTTGCGCCCGAGCGGCTGACTTTCATTTATGCGCCGACCCAGAGCCTCGCCGGTGCAACGCAGATCGTAGCGCGTGTGCTGGAAGTCGCCTTGCACAAGGCGCACGAACTCAAATTTCCGCTCGACCGCATCGTCGAAGGCATGGGTGCCGCGCCTTTCGCACCGCCGCATCCCGATCTGATCACCGCGATGGGACGCACCAACGACGCGATCATCTATGCCGGCCGCGTGCATCTCATAGTATCCGGCGCGGCTACCGATGCGCGCGCCTTGGCCGAGCAGTTGCCGAGCGCGGGCTCACGCGATTACGGCCAGCCGTTTGCGGAGATCTTCAAGCGCTTCAAGGGCGATTTCTACGCCATCGATCCGATGCTGTTCAGCCCGGCTGAGGTGACGGTCACAGCGCTGGATACCGGCGAGAGCTTTCACGCCGGCCAACTCAATTTGAAACTGCTCGATGCCTCCTTCACCTGAAACCATTTTGCCGCGCTCCGCCGCGCCGGGGCCGATCATCGCGCTGACCACCGACCGCGACGATTGGCATGCGCGCGCACTTACCAGAGCCTTCGCCGCGTTGGGCGCGCAAACGCGTTTGCTGCTGCTGTCGGAGTGCGGCATCGATACTGCCGGCGCAGGCGGTTTGCACTTGCCGGGGTTTGGCGCCGCCCTGCCCGATGCCGTGTTCGTGCGCGACATGTCGGGCGGCAGCTTCCAGGCGGTGACGCTGCGGCTCGGCGTCTTGCATGCGTTGGCGGGACTCCGCGTGCCGGTATGGAATAGCGCGCGCGCCATCGAACGCTGCGTCGACAAGTCGATGACGAGCTTCCTGCTCGCGCGCGCCGGATTGCCGACGCCGGCGGCCTGGGCGATTGAGTCGCGCGAAGCGGCGGCCGAAATCGTACGCCGCGAGGCGGGACCCCTGGTGCTCAAGCCGCTGTTCGGCTCGCAAGGCCGCGGCTTGCGGCTGATCCGCAATGCCGACGAATTGCCGGCATCAAGCGAAGTCGCGGGCGTCTATTACTTGCAGCGCTTCGTCGGCGTCGAGCGCAACGGCTTCCATGATTTCCGCGTGCTGGTTTCACGCGGACGCGTCGTTGCCGCCATGATGCGCCATTCCTCGCACTGGGTGACCAATGTGAAGCGCGGCGGCAAGCCGATTGCCGCGGTCGCCGACGGCGCCATGACGGACACCGCTATCGCCGCGGCCGCCGCGGTCGGCGCCGATTTTGCCGGCGTCGATATTGTTCTCGACGGCGACGGACGGCCAACCGTGCTCGAGGTCAACAGCATGCCGGCTTGGTCGGGTTTGCAGCGCACCACCCGGCTCAACATCGCGGCGGTGCTCGCCAACGACCTCGTTACCGCCATATCGAAACGGGCCCGGCGCGGTGCCTGAACCGGCGCGAGATTGGCCGCAACGGATTGCGGCCGCGTTCGAGCGAGCCTGCCGCGACGAACTCGAGGCGCCAAAACCCGGCAACGTGCATGTGTTTGCCGACGGCCATCGCATGACGACCGGCGATTTCGAGCGCAGCGCCGCCGCCGCCGCGGGACCACTCACGGCTGCAGGGGCGCGGGTGGGCGGTCGCATCCTCGGCGCGGTCGAGGCAAGTTTCGCGGCGGTCGGCGCCAATACCAATCTCGGCATCGTCCTGCTCTGCGCGCCGCTGGCGGCGGCGGCGGAATCGCAGCCGCAGGACTTGCGTTCAGCGCTTGTCCGGGTGCTCGAAGGCCTCGATCGGGAAGACGCCGAACTGACCTTCCGCGCCATCGTACGCGCGTCCCCGGCCGGGCTCGGGCACGCCGAGCGGCATGACGTGTTCGCACCGGCCAAGGGCACGCTGCGGGAGGCCATGGCCGAGGCGACCGATCGCGATCGCATCGCGTCGCAATATGCAACCGGTTTCTCCGACATATTCGAAATAGGCGAACCATTGCTTGCGGCGGAGCTTGCCGCCTCGCCCGACCGGCGCCGGGCGACGCTTGCCGTCCATCTCGGCTTTCTCGCGGCATTTCTCGACAGCCACATTGTTCGCAAGCTCGGCGCCGCCGCCGCCGAAGAGGTTCGCCGCCAGGCTTTGAAGCTGCAGGCAATGGCGCGGGCCACCGCCCGCCTGGAAGATGTTTTGCCCGACATACTTGCCTGGGACGCCGCATTGAAGCAGGCCGGCATCAATCCGGGCACCAGCGCCGACCTGACCGTTGCAACACTTTTCACGCATCGGCTTCGCAGCATCTTGCCGACGGCGCGCAACAGTGATTGACTCCGGGTCGCGGAAACAGCTTCTGCCGCTATCTGGCTAACCGGTCCGGGCTCCGGACGCTGACAACAAGGATAGCCGTTCGGCCGGGCGCCACGTGCGTCCGGTGCGGTTCCACAATTTTCCTTGGGAGGAGATGGCGATGGCGAAAGTAAACGGATTGTGCGTCGGTGAATCACTGATCGGCGAAGGCAATGAGGTCGCCCATATCGATCTCATCATCGGACCGCGCGGCAGCGCTGCCGAAGCGGCGTTCGCCAACTGTCTGACCAACAACAAGGACGGGTTCACCTCGCTTTTGGCGGTGGTCGCGCCCAACCTGTTGTGCAAGCCGGCGACCGTGCTGTTCAACAAGGTCACGATCAAGGGCGCCAAGCAGGCGGTGCAGATGTTCGGACCGGCACAGCACGCGGTCGCCAAGGCAGTGGCCGACAGCGTTGCCGAAGGCGTGATCCCGCAAGATGAGGCCGAAAATCTGTTCTGCTGCGTCGGCGTGTTCATCCATTGGGAAGCGGCCGACGACAAGAAAATCCAGGACTTCAATTATCGCGCCACCAAGGAAGCCCTTGCCCGCGCCGTCGCCGGCGAGCCGAAGGTTTCCGAGGTCGTCGCCAAGCGCAATCAGGTCAAGCATCCCTTCGCCGCTTAGGAAGGAAACCGCCGCGAGGAGGCTCAGCCTTCTGCGCAATCGGAAGGTCTCCTTCGCCGGCTGGGTAGGATGCTCGGACTCGGGTGATCGGCAGGGGAGCCGCTGCGCGCGGCTTCCCGGCGCGGTCGGCTATGAGAGCCGCTTTAGGTGCGCGGCCGTAATGCGGCCGTTGTGCAGGCTGGACGCCACCAGCGCCCCGGCAATGCCGCTTTGCGCCAAGACATCCAGATCGGCGGCGTCGCGCACGCCGCCGGCGGCATAGACCGCGCGCGTCGGAGCCGCTGCTTTTATGGCCTGAAGTCGCTCGAAATCAGGGCCCGCATGGCTGCCGACGCGGTCAAGCGTCATGACAATGACGCGCCGCGGCCAGAGCTGAGTTGCCGCCAGTGCTGCAGGCGGCCCCTGGAATTCGGCGCCGCGAAAGTCGAGCGACAGCACCGCGCGGCGATCTTCGGAAAAGTGACCGATGGCTGCTGTATCGGTTTGCGCCTCGCTGCCGAGCACCAGATGGCCCAAGTCTTGCCGCAGCCAGGCGGTTGCCGTTTCGATGTCGGCGATGCCGTTATCGAGCCAGAGCGTGATTTGCGGAAAGGCCTGCCTCAGTCCCGCGAGCGCGGCGGAATTGTCGCCCCTGCCGCCGATGGCGTCCAGATCGGCGACATAGACGCTCGCGAAGGGGTGGATCGACAGCAGTCCGGCCACGACGTCGACCGGATCGCTGCCGCGCGCAAGCGGTGTCTCGATCGGCCGATAGAGCTCGCGCTGGCCCATGCGGGCATGCACCACGGTTCCACCCTTGAGATCGATGACCGGAATTATCTCCATGCTCACTCTTTGCTCGCCAGGCGCTGTTGCGGGTCGTCGGCAACCGCACTCAGTGCGATATACTCCAGATATGCGGGACAGCACGATGGGCGCAGTGGTGGGATGGGATATCGGCGGCGCGCATCTAAAGGCGGCGCGCGCCGAGAATGGCCGGATCGTCAAAGCGATCCAGATCGCCGCCCCGCTTCGACTCGGCCTTGAGCGCCTATACCAATCTTTTGCCGAGGCCAAAGTGCAGATCGGCGAGGCCGATTGCCATGCTGTCACCATGACCGGCGAACTGGCAGACACTTTCTCCTCGCGCGCCGAAGGCGTGGTCAGCCTTACGGCGGCGGCCGAGCGCGAACTCGGCCACGTCCTGATCTATGCCGGCCGCGTCGGCTTTGTGGCGCCGGCTGCCGCGGCGCAACACATTGCCGATATTGCGTCCGCCAACTGGTTTGCCAGCGCCTCGGTGGTCGGCAAGGCGATCGGTGCAGCGCTGTTCATGGACATGGGCTCGACCACCACCGACATCGTGCCGATCGTCAACGGCAGCGTCGCCGCCCATGGCTACACCGACGCCGAGCGGCTCGCCTGCGGCGAACTGGTCTACACCGGATTGGTGCGCAGCTTTCTCATGGCGTCTGCCGATCGCGCGCCCTTCGCGGGCGGCTGGTCCGAGCTGATCCGGGAGAATTTCGCCAATATGGCCGACGTTCATCGAATTCTCGGCAGCCTGCCGGAAGGGACCGATCGGATGCCGACCGCCGACGGCCGCGCCAAGACGGTCGCCGCGTCGCAGGCGCGGCTCGCACGCATGGTCGGACGCGACCTTGTCGACGCCGGCGACGCCGCCTGGACCGCATTGGCGCAATGGTTTGCCGAGACGCAGACCAGGGCCGTCGCCGACGCTGCTTCGCTCGTATTGTCGCGCGGCCAATTGCCGGCGGATGCGCCGGTCGTAGTCGCCGGCGTCGGCGCTCCGGTGTTGCGCGAGGTGGCGCGGCGCCTTAGGCGTAAATATGTCGACTTTGATGGCCTGCTCGACACAGCGGCGGATGCGCGTGCGGCAGCCAGCGCCAGCGCGCCGGCCGTGGCCGTCGCAATTCTCGGATATTTGGCTTATACCCGCGGTGCGCCGATGAAGCAGTGCCGTGATGCGTAGGTTGGATTCGTCCCACGCTATTTCACATGGGCAATACGGAATCCGCGACCGGCGGAACAGAAACAAAGCGGCACGGTTGTCACCAAAGCAGACAGGCTGTAACGTACGCCGATAACTCAGCCAAGAGGAGTAAGAAGCCCCATGACCTGGACAACCCCCACCCTGATCGAGATCTGCATCGGCCTCGAAATCAACGGCTATCTGCCGGCCGAGTTCTGATCTCGCAGGCTAACGGCGGTAGACGTAGGGCTCGTCCGCTTGCACCGAAGCAAGCTCGGCAAGCATGGCGTGGCGCGGCGATAGGTGACAGACCGGATCGGTCGCCCGCGCATCGCCGGTCAAGAGAAACGCCTGGCACCGGCAGCCGCCGAAATCCTGATCGCGCCGCGCGCAGCTGATGCACGGCTCGGGCATCCAATCGGTGCCGCGGAAAGCATTGAAGGCGGGCGACGATTGCCAGATCTCGTGGAGTGAATGGTCGCGCACCGACCAGAACTCCAAGCCGGGAATCGATTCGGCTGCGTGGCACGGCAGCACGCGCCCGGACGGCGTCACGTTGAGCGAACGTCGCCCCCAGCCGCCGACGCAGGGCTTAGGAAAGCGGGCATAATAATCGGGCACCACGGCATCGATGACGATGCGGCCGTGGTGCTTGGCGCGCAAAGCCTCGACGGCGCCGACCGCGCGCTCGACCTGCTCGCGCCTCGGCATCAGCGCCGCGCGATTCTTCAGCGCCCAGCCGTAATACTGCACGTGAGCGATCTCGATGCGGCTCGCGCCGAGCTCAAGCGCCTGCTCGACCATCTCGTCGATACGCTCGATATTGGCGCGGTGCACCACCATGTTGATGGTCAGCGGCAGGCCAAGCCGCACGACTTCGGCGGCAAGCGCGTTCTTGCGCGCATAGGCGCCCTTGTAGCCGGCGATATGGTCGGCCGAGGCGGCCTTACTGTCCTGGATCGAGATCTGCACGTGATCGAGGCCGACCTCCGCCAGCGCGGCAAGCGTTTCCTTGGAGAGGCCGACGCCGGAGGTAATCAGATTGGTGTAGAGCGGCGCGGCATGCGCCGCCGCCGCGATCTCGACCAGGTCGCGGCGCGCGCCCGGCTCGCCGCCGGACAGATGCACTTGCAGCACGCCGAGCCCGGCCGCCTCGCGGAACACACGCGTCCAGGTCGCCGTATCGAGTTCGTCTGAGCGCCGTTCGAGCTCGATCGGATTCGAGCAATAGGGACAGCCGAGCGGGCAGCGGTGGGTCAATTCCGCGAGCAGCCCGAGCGGCTTGTACAGCACCTGTCCGTTCCCGGCGGTCATGTCAGAGCTCCAGCAGCTGCTTGTCGGCGAGCGATCCGAGCAGCGTCTTGACGTCGCCGAGGACGCGCTCGCGCGGCGCGCTATAGGCGGCGGCGAGTTCGTCGGCGATAGCCGCGACCGTCGCCGCGCCGGTGCAACGCTTGAGAATCTCGATCGCGATAGGATCGGGCTTGAACACCCGCTCCGGCGCCAGCAGCACCATGCCGCCTTGCGCCGCACTGTCGACAAGCCGCACGCCGCGCGGCAGACGCGGCACACTGTCGTCGGAAACCGTGTTCATCCGCCCTGATCCTTCGGAACGAAAGCGCCCGGCGGCACCTGCTTGGGCGCGACGTAGGCATGATGGAGCGCGTCGAGCATGGACCACAACACGTCGCATTTGAACAGCAATGCATCAAGCGCGGCGCGCTGAGTTTCCGGCGTGGTAGCGTGGCGCCGCACATAATCGAGCGCAAAGGCGGAATCGCGATTGGCCTGCGGCGGGCGCTTGTCGAAATAGGCGAGCGTCTCGCGGGTGATGAAGTTGTAGCCCTTGAGCATGCCCGCCACCCGCTCGCCGATGATGGTGGGCGAAAACAGCTCGGTGAGCGAGGAGGCAACCGCCTCCAGCAGCGTCTTCTCGCGCACAAAGCGCACGTACGCATCGACGGCAAAGCGGGTCGCTGGCAGAATGAGCCGGGTGGAGATAACCTCCTCGCGCGGCAGGCCGAGCCCATCGGTCAGACGCAGCCAGCGGGCGATGCCGCCATCGTCTTCCGATTCGCCGTCATGGTCGACGAGGCGGCTGCGCCATTCGCGGCGCAAATCGCGATCCTCGCAACGGCCAATCAGGCTCGCATCTTTGAGCGGAATGCAGGCCTGGTAATAGTAACGGTTGAGCGCCCAGGCCTGCACCTGGCCGTTGCTGCACTGGCCGCCATGCAGCATGCGGTGGAATGGGTGGAGGTTATGGTAGCGTTTGGCGCCGATATCGCGCAGCGCGGCTTCCAACTCATCGGGCGTCATCAGTTTCACAACGCGATCTCCATTCCATCCTCGGCGACCTCGAAGCCTGCGGCCTCGACGCGACGGCGCTCGGGCGAACCCTCAATCAGCATCGGATTTGTGTTGTTGATATGGATATAGACACGGCGCGCCGAAAGACCGGCCAGCGCCGCGAGCGAGCCATCGGCGCCGTCGACCGGCATGTGGCCCATGCGGCGGCCGGTCTTATTGCCGCTGCCGTTGCGGATCATCTCGTCGTCGGTAAACAGCGTGCCGTCGAACATGATCACGTTCGCCCGCCGTAACCGCGTCTTCAGCGCCGGCGTCATCGCCGCCGCGCCCGGAACGAAAACCAGCCGCCCGCCGCCCGCCTTGAGCTCGACGCCGACATTGGTGCCGCTTTCCTCGGCCGTCTGCGGCTCGCCTTGCTCAAGATAGAGAGGAATTTTCCCGGGCGCCGTAAACAGCTCGATTTCGATTCCGGCGACCACGAAAGGCTGCTCCAGCGCGACCAGTTTTCGCTCAACGACGTCCGCGGCGAGCACGCGAAAAATCGGATTTTCGGCGATGATGCCGAGCGTTGCGGCCGTCCCATAGATCGCGAATGGCTGCCGCTCGCGCAGATGCAGGAGCCCGGCGATCTGATCGACCTCGGCGCCGGTCAGCACCACCGCTTCGATCGGGCTGCCGCGCACGCCACCGTGCGGCTGCAACACCAGGGTCGCCGCCAGCTGCTCGCGCAAATCGGGCGAGGCATTGAGCAGAACCCAACCCTGACCGTCTACCGAAACGGCCACGCTTGCCTGCGTGCGCGCGCGAACCCGCGCGTCGCCTCCCCATGCCAGCCGGCAGACGGGACACCGGCAATTCCACTGCGGAAAACCGCCGCCCGCCGCCGAGCCAAGCACGACGGCCTTCAAGCGGCTCATGCCGCAGCGATGATGCGATGCATCAGAACTCGGCGGGCAGATACCCGTTGATCTCGAGGCCGATGCAGATTTCGACGAGAGTTGGCGTCGTCCAGGTCATGATATCCTCCCAAGTGACGGTGGCACGGCCCGACCGTGCTGGTGCCACACCCGATGCGAGTAAAGATAGCGTGCCGCGCCCGGTCTTGCCAGACCGCCGGCCCATCAAAATGAAATGCCGAAGGCGATGCGCGCCTGATGGCGATCGAAATTTTCCAGGTCGAGCGCGCCATTGTCTCCGGCGGCGCGCCCGGCGACCTGCATGATCCAGCCGGCGGTCAGCCATGCGTTTTCATTGAAGGCGATCGAGATCGTGGGGCCGAGGTAGAACGCCTGGCCGGCGAAGGCGGTGAGATCGAGCGCGTCATATCGGCGCAGATATCGCGCCTCCATTCCAGCAAAGACGTTGGCGCTGAGCCGGAGCATCAGACCGCCGCCCAGCCCGGCGGTGCTTTGCCGCGACCAGTCCTCGTCGATACGCGATTGGTCAATTTCCGGCTCGTAGAGCAGATTGACCACGCCGAGCAGGCGGTCGCGCACGATCTCCTTCTCGGCGGTGATGAGGAATGTGCTGGCGTAGCCGTTGATCGGCTCGCCGGTCTCGTCGTCGACCCGGCTCCAGTGCGGTGCGGCATAAAGCGCAAGCCCGAAGCCACCGGCCGCGCGGTCTACCAGGCGATAGGTCAGGCTGAAGCCCAATCCGCCGAAAGCCGCGCGATTGAGATTGTCAATGCCGGGTACATTGCCGATGTCGTGATAGTCCGTGGCCGCGGACAGTTCGATCAGAATGTTCTGGACCGGCGTGTATTGAAACGCCAATTCGCCCTCAAGCGCCGAATAAGAGCCGCCGTTGCGCCCGAAACCGCCGGCCAGACTGGCCTGAATCTCCTTTTCGCCCGGGTTTTCGGTATCCGTGCCGATATGAAAGGCGTACAAATGCTCGGTATCGAATTCTTCCGCGTGCACAGCCGCAAGAATAATAAGCGCGGCCATTATCACGGCCGGCGCGGCAAACCTTACAATCGGCTTTACTGACGGCACGAAGCGATCGGGGGCTGGAGAAACAAGCGCGGTTTCGTGGTCGACAGTAGAGTATCGCTCACGGGACGGGCAATCCGTCACGAGTTCGGCTTATGCGCCTATGGCGGCGACCCCGGTAATGCCGCCGCCCACGCCGCGCGAAGCTTGCTTCGTCAGAACGTCCCGCGCGCGCCGGCATAGGCCGCGAGCGGCATGCCGGGCACAAATGTCCGAGGATCGGTGAAGGTCAAGAACGGGATTCCATCAGTCTCGAAGAAGGTACCGGATGCATAATAATGTTTGTTGAAGAGATTTTGCACTAAGCCGAACAATTCCAGATGCTTGTTGACCTTGTAGGACGTGTGCAGATTGACGACCCAATAAGCCGGCACCTTCGGATTTTGGTTGGATTGATCGCCGATGAGATACTGGCTGCCAATGACATTCAGGTCAGCGCCCACGATCCAGGCCGGCGTAACCGAATATTCAAGCCCGGCCTTGAAACGCTGATTGGGAACGGCGGGAATATGGTCGCCGGGCATGACAAAGATGTTGCCGTTGGCGTCGGCGTGCGGATTGGACGGCGAGGAAAGCGTGAGGTTGCTCTGGAAAGTCGCGTCGACGAACGTGTAGTTGGCGTAAGCGGTCCAGCGATCCTGCTTGAAGGAGACGCTCGCCTCGAATCCCTGCCGTCGCGTCGTCGCGGCGTTCAGGAAATAGCCGAATCCACTGACCTGACTCGCGACATTGATGATGTCGTCATCGCTGGTAGTGCGATACGCGCCGATATTCCATTTCAGCTTCTGACCGAGTGCCGAACCGCGCAGGCCCGCTTCATAGGTATGCGATACGACTTGCTTGAGCGGCGGATCGGAAATCAGAAAATTGTCGATCAGGCAGGGATGCGCGGGATCAGAGCAGCCCAGTTCAAGCGGCGTCGGTGCGCGGTTTGCCACCGAATACCCGGCGTAGGCCGTCAGCCCCGGCGTGAACTTGTAGGTCAACCCCACCACCGGGTTGAAGTGCGAAAAATGGTTGTTGCTGTCGAGCGCGTTGCCCAGCTGATCATCCAGCTTGATGTGGGCGAGATTGATGCGGGCGCCGGCGGTCAGCGAGAGCTTCGAAGTGAGGTCGAAGGTGTCGGTTGCATAGAAGCCGGCGTAAGTGCTGGTGCTGAGCAGGTCGACCGGTGCGAGATCGCCGGCTGGCTGCTCGATCAAGACACCGGTTCCAGTCACGAACAGGCTCGGATCGATGGTCCCCAGCTCGCTATTGCCGGTGAGATGCGCAAGTCCATGGTCGATGCTGACGCCCGCGACAAAGTGGTTGCCGTGGTCGAACACCTGGGTTGTATCCGTCGCCTGGACCGTCCCGCCGAAGCTGTTGGCGGTCGTCCAGGTGCGATCGATCTGGCCGAGATTCGGCCCGTAGACATCCGGCACGGGGTTACCGGCGTTGTCCAGCAGTGGCGTCGTGTCGTCACCGTAGCAGAGTTGTCCCGGCACCGCGCAGGACTGCGCGTCGGTTGTGTTGCCGTCGACATGGCTTTGCCGCAGCCCGCGGTAATAGAGATTGGCCTGCAGCGAAAATGTCGCGCTCGGCTTGAAATTGGCGCTGCCCTGGACGAACGCAAGCTGGTTATGAGTCGATTGCGGCCAGGTATAGACGCTCGACCAGCTCCGATTGAGCATCTCGACCGGCGTGGCGGCAACCGAGCCGAGCTTGTTGTCCGCGCCGGTAAACGACAGGTGGAACTCAGCCTGCTCACTGAGCGCGCCGACGTCGAAGAAAATCCGGCGCAACCGCGACGACGATGAATAGTCGCGCCAACCGTCGTCATTGACGGCATCGGCGGTGATATAGCCGGCAATATTGCCTTTTTGCCCGCCGGCCTGAGCTGAGGCGCCGATGCGGCCATAGGAGCCGCCGCGGATCTCGCCTTGCGCGCCCTGATAGTTGAAGCCGTTCTTCATCTCGACGGAAACGGCGCCGCCGAGCGCGTTGAGCCCATAGACCGGGCTACTGGGGGCGAGCGTCATCTTGTTGACGGCCATTTCCGGGATGAAGTCCCAATTGACCGTATCGCCGAAACTCTCGTTGATGCGCGTGCCGTTTTGATAGACGGCGAGGCCTTCCGGCGTGCCCGGCACCGGCGAGGCGGTAAATCCGCGATAGTCGAGATCGGGTTGGAACGGGTTGCCTGTCGTGTCTCCGCGCGAAACGCCGGGCAACGCCCGCGTCATGGCGTCGACCAGGCTCGGCGATTTGGAATGATCGAAATCGGAAGACGGGACCGTCTGAACGTTCGACGGGATCTTGTCGCGATCGATCTCGGAGCCCGGCACCGGCGCATTGCCGACGACTTCGATGGTCGGCAAGGTGACGCTCTCCTGCGCCGCGGCCGGCGCCACGATGGTGAGCGCGCCCATGCCTGCAGCCAATACCGTAACGAACCTGCCCACACGTCACCCCAGCAGCACGCGCAGCCACACCAACGTTAGAAACTGCTTTTCAGCATGTCTCGGGAACGTCTGGCAATCTTGCCCGGGAGGTTTTGCCAAACCGGAAGATAACGCTATTTGGCGGCCAGCATCTGCACCGCGGTGCGCACCAGTTCGGGCAAATTTTTCGCCGCCAGCTTCTGCCTGAGCTGCCAGCAGGTGTTGACGACGGTCTTGTAGCTGACGTTGAGATCGGCGGCGATCGAGGCATAGGCCTTGCCTTCCGCCAACAGGCCGAGCGTCTGCAATTCGCGCGGCGTCAGATCGGCCAGCGGCCCCTGCTTGGGACCGGTAAAGGCGATTTTGGTGGCAAGATCGTCGCCGAGATAGGGCAGGCCGCTGCGAACGCGCTCGACGGCTCTTATGAGTTCCTCGGTCGACGTGTCCTTGATGACATAGCCGGTCGCCCCCGCGTGCAGGGCGCGCGTCACGATGACTGGATCGCTGTGCATGCTGAGAACGAGAATGCGCGCCTGCGGATCGTGACGCTTGATGCGTTCCACCAAGACGAGGCCGGCGAGGCTGTTGCCCTGAAACGACAAGTCGACGATCACCACATCCGGTGAATGGCGGCGAAACAGCCGGTATCCGGTGACCAGATCGCGCGCCTCGATAATGGTCTTGATGCCCATGTCCCCAAGGATGCGCCGGCACCCTTGCAGGAGAATGGGGTGATCATCGACGATCAGTACGGTGGTGCTCATGAGGCTGCGATCCGGCGTGTGGAACGCGGATCATCGGGCAGCGGAATTTCGATCCCTACAACGGTGCCCCGACCGGCGGCACCGTCCAAGCGGAACTCGCCGCCCAGCGCCTGCACGCGCTCTTGCATGCCTTGAACGCCAAGGCCTTTTGGCGCGTCGAATTTGATGCCGCATCCGTCATCGGCAATCGCGAGGACCAGCCGTGAAGGATCATTGGCGGCAGGATCGCGCTTGTGCGCCAGCGTGACGCGGACCCGCTGCGCTTTTGCGTGACGGACCACATTGGTTAGGCTCTCCTGCACGCAGCGGTACACGGTCAGGTCAATCGATTCGCCGTAGGTCGGATGCAACCCATCGGCGGAAAACTCGATCGAAATCTCCGGATGCTGACGGATGCGTTCCTCGACCAGCGCGGCAAGCAAATCGACGAGCGGAACCTGCCCCAGCGCCATCGGCCGCAACCGATTTAGAATACTCCTGTTAATCGCCTGCAGACCCTCGATCATGGTGAGCATTTCGCGCGCGCGGGCCTCGACAGCGCTTCCCTTTGAGCTTTTGGCGATCGAGGTCGCATTCGCCTTGAGGCCAAACAGATAGGGTCCGACCTCGTCGTGCAGATTGAGCGCGGTCTCCCGCCGTTCGTCGTCCTGCGCGGTGATGAGGCGCGTGCTCAATCTACTGTTCTCGGCCTTCATGGAAGCAAGCGCCGCCGCAAGAGCATTGAACCGCTGCGTAATGACGGCGAGCTCATGCGCTTGCGGCGCGGCAAGGCGCACTTTGTAGTCGCTGCGTCCGAGATCGCGTAAGCCCGCCGCGAGCGATTGCAGCGGCGCCAGAACGCGGCCGAACAGCAGATGGAGAATGGCGATGCTGGCGATGCCGATCAGCAGCGCGACTTCGGCGAGGGCGGTCGCATTTTCCCAGACCTCGGCGATTTCGTCGCCCGGCGCGCTGGCAAGCACGATCGAGCCTAACCGACGCCCGTCGACCGAAACGGGCACGACGCGGCTGTCCAAACGCGGCGCAATCAGTGCGGCGAACCAATCGGGCGCGGGCGGCCGGACATCGGCTTGCCGATGACTCGTCCTATTCGGCGGAAGCACGGGCGCGATGGGAACCCCCGATGCGTCGGTGACCGAGATGCGGACATGGCGCACCGAGCCGACCTGCGCCGGAATGGATGCCAAGGCGTCTTGCGGAGACGCACTCTGTTGGACGATCGGAATCGCATCGCGCACCAGCGCTTCGGCAAGCTCCATGGCGGCATTGATTTCGATGCGGGTTGCCTTTCGCGCGTGCAGGATGGTGACGGCGCCGCCAATCAGCCACGCGGCCGCGGTGAGAGCGATCAATGCGAGCAGAAGCTGCGTCCGGATCGAGCGGCGGCGGGATAGGACGGAAAGCCAAAATTTGTTGCCGCGAGAGACGTCGTGCGCGCCGGCAACGCCGCTTGAAACAAACTCACTGGCCACAACAATACATCCAACTGCTGCTGAATAGGCAAACCGGCACGGCCGACGCCGATTGTTTGTCGCCGTCCGCTGCGCGCAACTTTGCGCGCACATAGCAAGTCTAACAACGATTGCTTTCGAGGCAAACAGCCAGAGTCAACGCGCTTGTCTTGGCGGCGAGCGCCATCCGCTCCGCGGCAAACCGACATTGAGGCGCCGTGAGGCTCCCCTCACGAACGCTGTGGTGCCGGCCGGCGCGGCACGATCAGATTGCCGGTGAAGACCTGCACCGGCTCATTGTTCTGATTGAAAGTCGTGGTCCTGACCTTGGCCAAGCCCTGCTCCGGCCGCGACTTCGATGGACGCACCTCCAGCACCTCGCTCTCGATGTGCAGCCGATCGCCCGGACGCACTGGTTGCTGCCATTTCAACTCCTCGATGCCCACGCCGATGATCCCACCGGCCAGCGCAATGCCATGTTGGGCGAGCAATTGCATGGTCAGCGAGGCCGTGTGCCAGCCGCTCGCCGCAAGCCCGCCGAACATGGATTGAGCGGCGGCCACTTCGTCGAGGTGAAACGGCTGCGGGTCGAACTCGCGGGCGTAGCGCTTGATCGCTTCCGCCGTGACGATCGCGCTTTCGCCGTTACCGCGGTGGACTTGGCCGACCGCCAAATCCTCAAGATAGAGCGGCACACGATCGGGCACAGGAGCCATGGCACCATTTCCCCTCTTCAATGTAGTTCCGACACGTTGCCTTGCGCGGCGCCCGCCGGAACCAGGCGCCGCTTGCAATCGCCGCGGCGTTGACAGCCCCGAACACCGCTAATGCGACGCCGAGGGCTAAGAATAGGCCGTCGACGCCCGGCGCGAAATGCACTGCCAGCCATCCCCCGCCGGCCGCGACCGCGACGCGGGCCGCCGCGCCGATCACCGGCCAGCCGAGACGGCCGGCGCCTTGCGAAGCAAAGTAAAGCGCAAGCCCGAAGCCGAAGCAGCCGTAGAACGGCCCGACAATCTCCATGTAGCGCGATCCGACGTCGAGCATGGTCGTCTCGTTGCCGAACAGCATGAGCCACGCGTGCGGAAAAACCGTAGCCATAAGGCCGATTGTTTCGGTCAGAATCCCGGCAATGGCCGCGCCGGTCCATGCGGCGCGAATGGCGCGAGCGCGATCGCCGGCGCCGATCGCAGTTCCGACCATGGCTGCGAGCGGCGCGCCAAGACCGAAGATGAGAGGCACCAGCAGATATTCGAGGCGGGCGCCGGTGCCGTAGCCGGCAACGGCTTGCGGACCGATCATACCGGCCAGCCCGGTCGCCACGGCGATGCTGACATTGGTGGAGAGACTGACCAGCGAGGATACCGCGCCGATGCGGAGAATCTCGTGCGTCGGCGCCCAGGTGAGCCGCTGCGGCGTCCATGACGGCCGCAGCACGCCGCGGCCAGACCAGATGTAAGCGGCAAAGATAACGCTACCGACCGCGTAATAGCTCACGACCGCGACAGCGCCGCCGGCAATGCCAAGATGCGGCAACGGCCCCAAGCCGAAAATCAACGCCGGCGATAGCGGGATGAGAACCAACGCGCCGGCGAGCGTCACAGCTGCCGGAAAAAAGATGTTTCCGGTGCCCCGGATAACCGCCGCGAGGGAATTGAAAAGCCAAAGCGGCGTCGCGCCGGAGAACACGATAGTTGAATAAGTGATCGCGGCGGCAAGCGAGCCGTCGCGGCCGCCCATCAGCGCATAAAGGCTCGGGCCGCCAATCAGCAACACGATTGTGGTGATTACACCAAAGCCAAGCGCGATGGCGATCGCGTGCCAGACCAGAATATTCGCATCAGCGCTGCGTCCGGACCCGAGCGCGCGGGCAATCGCCGACAGAATACCGCCGCCCATGGCGCCGGCCGAGATCATGACGAACAGCATGAGCACGGGAAATACAAGCGCCATGCCGGCAAGAGCGTCGATGCCAAGCTTGGCGACGAAATAGGTCTCGATAAGCCCAATCGAGGCCTGTACCACCATCACGACGATGTTCGGCAGGGCCAGCCGCACGATGGTCGACCCGATCGGCGCTTCGAGCAGCATCTTGGTCCGCGCATCCATTGCGCCTCTCCCCTTGCCGTCCATCCGCAAATACGTGCATATGCACATTTATATTGACATCTATACGTGCATATGCACATATTGGCAAGGCCGAGGTCGGGCGCTTTCGGAATGCGAGCCATGCGAAAACCAAGCGCGGTGCGAAATGCGAAGGCGGCGTTTGATGAGACGCCGTGCAACAATCTGGCGCTTCGCCAGGCCGCCCGTCACGTCTCGCAACTGTATGACCGGCACATGGCGCAAGTCGGCCTTCGCGGCACGCAGTATTCGATCCTGTCCAAATTGTCGCGACTGGGTCCGATGCCGCTCGGCAAGCTTGCTGACGCCATGGTGATGGAGCGCACGGCACTGAGCCGCGCCATTGGCCCACTCGAGCGCGATGGACTGGTGTCCGTCGGCGCCGGCTCGAACGGACGAACGCGCAGCGTCGCGCTCACGGCCGCGGGCGAAACAAAATTCAAGGCAGCCCATGTGCAATGGAGCCGCGCGCAGAAGGAATTCGAGACCGCCTTCGGCGTCGGCCAGGCGGAAGCCCTGCGTGCCACGCTGAGGCGGGTCATTGCCGCGACGTGACGGCGGCGGCCGCGAATTGCTATAGTCCCGGCCATCCTAGCCAGCCTTGCTGGCCAATTACCATCAGGTGCAAAGGAGGACGCCATGGACGAGAGAACGCGCGAGCCGGTTCAAATCCGCGCCGAGGACATCAATCCGCGTTACAATTGGGGCCGCCATCTGCCGGTGCTCGGCACCATGGGGGTCGATTTCGAGGAGCGCGTCGATTACCGGCGCATGCACCGCTACCGGCTCGCCCGCGCGCAGGCCGCGCTCGAAGCGTCCGACCTTGGCGCGCTACTCCTGTTCGACGACAACAACGTCCGTTACGTCACTTCCACCAAGATCGGCGAATGGGCGCGCGACAAGCTCTCGCGCTGGGCGCTGTTGCCGCGCGGCGGCGAACCGATCCTGTGGGATTTCGGCTCGGCGGCGGTCCACCACAGGCTCTATTCGCCCTGGCTCAAACCGGAGAACTGCAAGGCCGGTCTGGTCGGCTTGCGCGGCACGGTCAATCCGGCCTTCGGCCTGATGAAGCACCACGCCGAGGAGATGGCCTCGATCCTGAAAGCAGCCGGCCTCGCCAAGATGCCGATCGGCGTCGACATCATCGAGCCGCCGATGATGTTCGAGCTGGAGAAGGCCGGGCTCAAGGTGAAGGACGGCCAGCAGGTCATGCTAGAAGCGCGCGAGGTCAAATCGGCCGACGAGATCGCGCTGTTGAACCGCGCCGCCGCCATGGTCGACGGTGCCTATCAGCTGATCGACGAGAAGCTCAAACCCGGCGTGCGCGAGAACGACATCGTCGGCCTGGTCAACGAGTTCCTCTATCGCCACGGCTCCGACGATGTCGAGGCGATCAACGCGATCTCCGGCGAGCGCTGCAATCCGCATCCGCACAATTTCACCGACCGCATGGTGCGGCCGGGCGACCAGGTGTTCTTCGACATTTTGCAGAGCTTCATGGGCTACCGCACCTGCTACTACCGCACCTTCAACGTCGGGCGCGCGACGCCCTCGCAGCACGATGCCTACAAGAAGTGCCGCGAATGGCTCGACCTGGCGATCGACCTGATCAGGCCGGGCGTTTCCACCGACGAAGTATGCAGCGTGTGGCCGAAGGCGCACGAATTCGGCTTCCCGGATGAATTGTCGGCCTTCGGCCTGCAATTCGGCCACGGACTCGGCCTCAACCTGCATGAGCGGCCGATCATCTCGCGCGTGGTGTCGATGGACCATCCGACCGTGATCAAGGAGGGCATGGTATTCGCGCTGGAGACTTATTGCCCGGCCACCGACGGCTACTCCGCCGCGCGCATCGAGGAGGAGGTCGTGGTCACCGACAAGAGCCACACCGTGATCTCGCTGTTCCCGGCGGAGGAATTGCCGATCAGCGCAAGGTATTGAGCACCGCGCCGCGGTTCACCTCTCCCCGCTTGCGGGAGAGGTGACACACGGGAAGCGCTCGCTTTTATCCGTCCTCTTTCATGCGGGCTTCTTCGCCGCCGCGTCCCGCTGCTCCATCAGCGCCGCGGGCAGCGCGACATTCATCGAATCGACCATCGAGGTCGGCATCAGGATGGTGGCGCCGCGCTCCTTGGTGGTCTCGTAGATGATGTTCATGGCACGCAGATGCAGCGCAGCCACGTTGCTGGCATAAGTGTTGGCCGCCTCGACGAATTTCTGAGCAATCGCCGCTTCCGCACTGCCCAGAATCACGCGCGCTTCCTTCTCGCGCTCGGCCTGCGCCTGGCGCGACATGGCGTCCTGCAGCGCGACCGGAATGGCGACGTCGCGGATCTCGACCGAATTGACCGAGATGCCCCAGTTCGCGGTCTTGCGCGCGATTTCGTTGCGCAGCGACTCGTCGGCCTGCTGACGCTCGGACAGGAGCTGCGTGAGCATCGAGGAGCCGATGGTTTCGCGCAAGGACGTCTGCGCCACCCGGTCGATCGCCTCGCGGTAATTGGTGATGTTGAGCGCCGCGCTCTGCGCGTCATGCACGTGCCAGAAGACGATGGCGTCGACATTGACTGGCACCGTGTCGCGGGTGAGCGCCTGCTCGGCGTTGAAGCCGGTGGTCTGGATGCGCTCGTCGATGACGGCAGTAACGCTGTCAAGCACCGGAATGATCAGAAAAAGTCCCGGCCCCTTCACGCTCTGCAGCTTGCCGGCGCGCAGAATCACGAAGCGTTCCCAGTTGTTGGCCATCTTGAGCGAGAACAGCGTGAGCAGCGCGAGCAGGGCGAAAATGATTCCGCCAAGCGGCACATTGGCGACGAAGAACAATGCGGCGATGACCGCGAATACGATGGTGATGAGCGCGGTGATGGGATTCATGACGGAAGCTCCCGGATTGCGTAGGCGATCGGAGCAAACACGCTTGGCAAATGTCGGCACGGGGCGCGAATCAAGGCTCGCGCCGCTAGCCTATCATCCGCCGCCCGCAATCCCCATGGCTTCTTCGAAGGCGCGGCGAACGTCGGGCGGCTGGCCGAAATGATGGCGGAAGCCGGCGAGCCGCTCGCGCAGCAGCGGATGCTTGCCGTACTCGGCGAGCGGCACGCCCTCGACATTGTATTTGCGCATCACGTCGGGCAGCGCGATGCAGCGTGCCGCCGCCGGATCGCGCACGATGCCGGAGGGATCCTCGCCGTTTGCCACGCGCTCGATATCGTCGAAGAAGCGCTTGCGCATCAGCGTGATGCCGATGTCGCTCGAGCGCAGATTTTCCTTGCTGCGATCGGCAATCCTGCCCTGCCCGACCCAGCCGATGATGTCCTGGTTGATGACATGGCTGTCGATCCATCGCCCGTTCTCGTCGCGGATCGGGCTTACCCAGGTCGGCACGTTTTTCTGCACATAAGGCTCGCGCCCCTTGGGCACGCGCATGAAGAACCAGGCCACGCTCAGCGTGTTCTCGTCGTCGACCGGCACCCGCCACTCGAAATGCATGCCGAGATAGAAAGCGTTCGGCCACAGCGCCACGCGGCCGACCGACCAGTTCACGTCGCTTTCGTCGGCGCCCTCGCGAATGCGGCGATAGACGAAGCCGTGCTCGAACTCGTCGAAGCGCAGCTTGAGGTGACGCGCGGCGCGCGTGTCCTTGCCGCGCAGATGCGCGCTCCAGTTCTCGTGCATCCACTCGAAATGGATCGGGTCGATGGAGTTTTCCTGGCACTGGAACCAGTTGCAGGGAATCTCGGCGAGCACGATCTCGCGGAAGCCATTGGCGAAGGTGAACGGTTCCCACACCGGCAGTTCGGGCGCCGGCTGTGGCCCCATATAGGCCCACAACAGGCCGGCCAGTTCGCGCACCGGATAAGCGGTGGCCGCGCAGCCCGCGCGGCTTTTCGCGCTCGGATTGGCGATGTCCTCGTAAGGCTGCTCGATGCATTGGCCGCGCTCGTCGAATTTCCAGCCGTGATAGAAGCAGCGGATGCCGTGCTCTTCGACCGCGCCATAGGTCAGATCGGCGCCGCGGTGGGTACAGTGGCGCGCGATCAGCCCGAAACGGCCGCCGAGGTCCTTGTAGAGCGTCAAGTCTTCGCCGAGCAGGCGCACCGGCTTGATCGCCCTGTCGTCGAACTCGCTCGCGCCGCCGATCGGCATCCAATAGCGCCGCAAGAGATTGCCCATCGGCGTGCCCGGACCGACGCGGGTGAGCATGTCGTTGCGCGCGGCAGTGAGCATGGGCGGATTCCGGCTACGCGATCTTCGCCTGCTTCTCCCGCAAATGCGGATAGCGCTCGCTCAACAGTGAGCCCTCATAATAGGTCGACCGGAACGCCGCCTGCGTGCGGATATTGTCGAACCAGGCAACGACGCGCAGCAGATCCTGCCAGTCCGCCAGGCCGAGATCGTGCATGCGGACCAGCGCCGGCATCACCGCGACGTCGGCGAGTGTGATCTCCTTGCCCAGCAGCCACGGCCCGCCGCTTTTTTCGATCTCGGCGTCCATGCGCTCATAGGTGCGGCGCAGCCGCGCGAGCGCCGCGTCCATCTCGGCCGGTGGAAAACCGGTCTGTCCCATGGTCAGCATGAACTCCCGCCGCAACGGCTTCGACTCCGCAAAGGCAACAAAATCCTCGCGGCTCATCTTCTGGAAGCTGGGCAGGAAGGCGAGGTTGAAGGTCGGCACGCGCACCGCCGCCGCCGGCATTTCGTCGATATAGTGCATCAGCGCGCGCATGCGGGCGCGCTTGACCGGGTCCTCGGGCGTGAAGCTCACGTCCGGCTCGACCTCGTCGAGATATTCGTTGATCACATTGGAATTGATAATGATCTGCCCATCGTGGTCGAGCGTGGGCACCACCCCGTTGGGATTGAGCTTGAGATAGTCGGGTTTGAGCTGATCGCCTTCGATGAGCTTGAGCCGCACCTCGTCGAAAGGCAGGCCTTTGGCGTTAAACACGAAGCGGACGCGCTGGCTGCAGGTCGATTGTGGCGCGTTATAGAGCTTGAAGGTCATGTTTCCCCGTCCCACCCGTTTTTCTTATGGCGATGATGCGCTCTTTCAGTAAAACAAATCCATGGGGAAATTTACGGCCATTTTACTTGTGGTCTATGCGCGCGACCGCTTGACTAGTTTCGTGCGCTGCCGCCGTTTTCCTCCCTAAGGCTCTGACGGCGGCACTAAATCCTCCACCTTACGCACACGGGCCGCGCGAGCGGCCCTTTTTTTTGCGCCATCCCCGGTTTTGCTTCACTCGCCTCGGAGACGACGAATATTCATTCGAGCCCCGTCGGCACGTTCTTGTTTTCCGAGGTGAGTTTCATGCCGGCGGCGAGCGCCATGGTTTCCGCCAGCGCCGCGAAATCCTTCCGCAGATATTCGTCGGGATTTTTCTGCAGCGTGGCGGCGCCGAAATGGCCCTGCAGCACTTCGCGCGTCGCCGCCGTCACCGGCATCGGCACGTCCATCTCGCGGGCAAGTTCAAGCCCGAGGTCGATATCCTTGCGCAGCAATTCGGGGGTGAAGGTCGTAGTCCAGTCGAGATTGACCAGCGCCGGCGATTTGTAGGCCGTGAACATCGAGCCCATCACCGAATTGTTGAGGAAGGCAAGAAAAGCATGGCGTGGCACGCCCATCTTGTTGGTCAGCAGCGTGATCTCGATCAGGTTTTCGATCACTACGCCGAGCATCACGTTGTGCGCGATCTTGCACACGCGTGCGAGCTCGCCCTCGCCGGCGTAAGCGACGCCGCGCGGCGCGACCACCTCCATCAGTGGCATCATCGCCTTGCAGGCGGCTTCCGGCCCCGAGACGATGGCCGACAATTTGCCCGCCTTGATCACCTTGGCGTTGCCGGAGACCGGCGCTGCGACATAGTCGGAGCCGCGCTCCTTCAGCCGCTTGCGGATGGCAGCCGACTCCTCGACCGAAATCGTCGAGCAGTCGACGACGACGGGCGGCAGCTTGCCGGCAGTCGCGACACCGTTCTCACCGAATATCACCTGCTCCAAATCCTTGCCGGTGGAGACGATGGAGAACACCACGTCGCAGGACGCGAGATCGCTGAGCCTGTCGACGATTCTGCCGCCATGGGCGGCCAGCGGCTCGGCCTTGGCGCGGGTACGGTTCCAAATCGACACCGCGTGGCCGGCCTTGAGCAGGCGCTCCGCCATCGGCGTGCCCATGCGGCCAGCGCCTATCCAGCCGATCTTTTGTGCATTGTTCGACATCACGAAACACTCCTCGTTCAACTCGTTCGCCCGCGCCCGCTTGGCGGCATGCGGGCTTTAGCCGTTCCGGCCGCAATTCGCCAGCCCGGTGCCCGAACCGGCTCGCTGCTTGTGGTTATGCTCGAAGGCGCACTATCCTGCGGGCAACGCCGAAAATAAGAGCGCTGCCGGCGCGGCGCATATATCAGGAGGACGGCCGGCCGCCCATGCAGGATGTCACCACCATTGCGGTCGCCAGCGTGTCGGGCGGCCCGACGCGCGCCGGCCAAGAGCGCTGGCGCGCGATCTGGCGCAATGTGTTTCCCTTTCTGGTGGTGGGCGCCATTTGGGAGATCATCGCCTGGTCGGGCGCGTTTCCCCGCAAGCTGTTTCCGACTTTGGAGGACGTGGCTGTCTCATTAGTACAGCTCACCATTTCCGGCATCCTGCCGCACCACGCCGTCGATACGGTGATCCGCCTGCTGTCAGGCTTCGCACTGGCGGCGATCGTTGGGCTTGCGCTCGGCATGCTGATGGGACGCTCGCAACGCGCCGAAGACATCTGCCTGCCGCTAGTCAGTATCCTGGCGCCGATTCCCGGGCTCGCCTACACGCCGTTATTCCTGCTTTGGTTCGGCCCTGGCGAAGTTGCCGCCGTCTTGCTGGTGGCGTTTGTCTCAATGTTTCCGGTCATCTACAACAGCTGGACCGGCGTGAAGGCGGTGAAGGAAATCTGGATCCGCTCAGCGCAATCCATGGGCGCCGACCGGCGGCGAATGTTTCGCTATGTGATCCTGCCCGGCGCGCTGCCCTACATTCTCACCGGGCTGCGGCTCGGCTTGGCGCAGGCTTGGCGCATCCTGGTGGCGGTGGAGATGCTGGCGGCAGTGCCTTGGGGGCTCGGCTGGCTGATCTTCGGCGCGCGCGAGTTTCTCAACACCGATGCCATGATGGCCGGCGTCGTGGTCATTGCCGTCATCGGCCTGACGCTGGAGAAATACGTCTTCCAGAAGCTCGAGGACTATACCGTTGTACGCTGGGGCATGATGGAGTCGATGTCATCATGACCAATCAGAAGCAGCGCAGGCGCTCGATCGTGCGCGCCGTCATCACGCTCGCCGTGGCCGCGGCTCTTTACCAGGCGGTCGCGCTCAGCGGCTATTTTCCGCCCGTGCTGATGCCGACGATCCCGACCATCGGCGGCACGCTGCGCGACATGCTGGCGGACGGCACCATGTTCGAGCATGCCGGCGCGACACTCTATCGCGTCCTGTTCGGTTTCTGCCTGGCGGTGATGCTGGGCATGTCGCTTGGCATCCTGATGGCGCGCTTCAAGGCGGTGGAGAACTTCTTCCTCCCGCTGGTGAGCGCGCTGATGCCGATCCCCTCGTTCTCGCTGGTGCCGCTGTTCATGCTGTGGTTCGGCATCGGCAACCTGACCACGATCCTGGTCGTGTTCTACGCGGCTACCTTCCCGATGCTGTTCAACACCTGGTCGGGCGTCCGAGCGGTCAATCCGCTCTGGCTGCGCGCCGCCGGCGCCATGGGCGCCGATGAGAAGAAATTGTTTTGGAAGGTGATCATTCCCGGCGCCTTTCCCTTCATCATCACCGGCATGCGGCAGGCCTTCCTGCGCTCGTGGATCGCGGTAGTCGGCGCCGAGATGATTGCGGCCTCGGATTGGGGCCTCGGCTGGGTAATCTTCGACGCCAAGGAGTTCCTGCAGACCAATGTGATGATGGCCTCAATCGTCGTGATCGGGGTGATCGGCTTCGTGTTCGAGCGCGTGGTGTTCGGCTCGATCGAGCGCGCCACGGTGCAACGTTGGGGTATGGTGCGGATGGCCAAGGGATAAATCGGATGTCGGGCGCAGTGACCTATTTCTCCGTTCGTCCCCGCGCAAGCGGGGACCCAGGGCCAAAAACAGAAGTCTTGCGATTTGGGCCCTGGATTCCCGCTTTCGCGGGAATGAACGGAGTGTTGGTCTGCGCTGGCGTGAAAGGATCGCGCTTATGAGTGAAACCGGCGGCCCGGTTCTCTGCAGCGTCGATCAGCGCGGCGTCGCGCGCGTCACGCTCAACCGCCCCGAGGTCTACAACGCCTATAACGGCGCAATGATCGAGGCTTTGCTCGCGGCCTATGATGCGCTTGCCGGACAAAATTTGCGCGCGTTGGTGATCGCCGGGGCGGGCAAGAATTTCCAGGCCGGCGCCGACATCAATTGGCTCGACGCGGTGCGCCGTTCCTCGCCGGAGGAAAATTTGCGCGCTTCTCGCATGACGGCGGAGGCGATGCAGCGCCTCAATCTGCTGCCGGTGCCGACGCTGGCGTTGGTGCAGGGGGCCTGCTTCGGCGGCGGAACCGGGCTCATAGCCGGCTGCGATATCGTAATCGCCGCCGACAATGCGACCTTCTCGATCGCCGAGGTGCGCATCGGGGTTGCCGGCACCATCATCATCCCGCAGCTCAACGACGCGATCGGGCTGCGCCAAGTGCGGCGCTATGCGCTCACCGGCGAGCGCTTCGATGCGCAGGAAGCACGCCGCATCGGCCTGGTGCACGAGGTCGTGCCGCTTGCCGAGCTGGAAGCCGCGGGCAAGCGCATTGTCGGGCATCTGCTGGCGAGCGGACCAGAGGCCATCGCGCAAACCAAAGCCTGCGCGCTGCGCCTGGCCGGCAGCTATCTCGACGAGGCGACGTTCGTTGAGTTGTTCGAAAGTCACGCCGCCAAGCGTCAGAGCGAGGAGGCGGCGGAAGGCTTCGCCGCTTTCCGCGAGAAGCGCACGCCGCGATGGAAAGTGTAAAGGCAGTCACCGAAGATGTTGCCCATTGAAGTTCGCGACGTGTCGCTCGTCTATGACACCCCGGGCGGCCAGGTTCCAGGCGTCAAGAATGTCAGTTTCAACATCGACGCCTCGGAGTTCCTCTGCATCGTCGGACCGTCCGGCTGCGGCAAATCAACTTTGCTCAACATCATCGCCGGCTTCCTCACGCCGGGCGCTGGCGAAATCCGCATCGGCGGCAAGGCGGTGACCGGCCACGGCATGGATCGCGGCGTCGTGTTCCAGGACTTCGCCCAGCTCTTTCCCTGGCGCACCGCGCTCGGCAATGTCGCCTTCGGGCTGGAGATGAAAGGCATCCCCAAGCAGGAACGCGAGCAAATTGCGCGCGAACAATTGCGCCTGGTGAAACTGGAGAAGTTCACCGGCTCCTACCCGCATCATTTGTCGGGCGGCATGCAGCAACGGGTCGCCATCGCCCGCGCGCTGGCTTACAATCCGGCCGTGCTGCTGATGGACGAGCCGTTCGCGGCGCTCGATGCGCTGACGCGCGACGAAATGCAGCGGCTGCTCGCCGACGTTTGGCGGGAAACCCGCAAGACGGTGATCTATGTGACGCACAATGTCGCCGAGGCCGCCTATCTCGCGGATCGCGTGGTCGTGATGACGCCGCATCCCGGCACCGTGAAGGCCGAGTTCAAGGTGCCGCTTGCGCGCCCGCGCGATCCGCTGAGCGCGGAATTCGTCGCCTTTCAGAAGGAATTGCTGCGCCATCTCGGGCAGGACACGGCGCAAGGCGAGGCGGCAACGGCAACAAACGGACAAAAAAGGACGTAAGGGAGGATGACATGACGATTGCGAAAGGCATCACCCGCCGCCATGCGCTCGCAGGAGCAGGTGCCGGCGTGCTGACGGCAGGCTTCGCCATGCGCTCGGCGTCGGCCGAGACCGCGACGATCAGGCAGGGCTACCAGACCAATATGTGGGGCATGCCGACTTATTACCTGATGCGGTCGGGCCACCTGCAGAAGCACGGCATCAAATTCGAGGAATTCGCGGTGCCGTCGGGCAATCTCACCATGCAGCAGATGGTGGCGCGCCAGGTCGACATGGGGACCTATGCCGGCCCGTCCTTCATCATCGGCAACAGCAAAGGCGGCCTCGTCGCCATCGCCAAAATCGAATATGTCGGCAAGACCGCACGCGTGATGGGGCGCAAGGATCTCGGCATGAAGACGGTTGCCGACCTGCGCGGCAAGAAGGTCGCCAACCAGACCGGCTCCTCGATCGGCAACATCTTCGTCGATCAGATCGCCAGCAAGGCCGGCCTGCATAAAGGCGACTATCAGGAACTTCGCATGAACGTGAACGATATGGTCGCCGCCATGGCCGCCAAGACCGTCGACGCCATGGTCAACGTGGAACCCTATAATTCGATCGCGGAAGACGAAGGGCTCGCCAATTCGCTCGAGGACTTCTTTTCGTTCGACAAGCTGCCGGTGTTCATGGCGGCGACGCCCGAATTCGTCGACAAATATCCGGACACCGTGGTCGCCTATCTCAAGGCCTGGCTCGATGCCGCCAAGGACTTCAAGGACAACTACGCCAAGGTCTCGGACGTCATCTATACGTTCTACACCTCGAAGGGCTACAAGATGTCGAAGGCGACTTTCGCCAAGGCGCTCAGCCACGTCGAGGTCGGTCCGGGGTGGCCGGACGACCTCGACCCCTACATGCAGCACCACGCCGAGGTCCTGCTCAAGAACAAGAAAATCAAGGCGATTCCGGATTGGAGCAAAGCCTTCCGCAAAGACTTTCTCAAGAAAGCCGAAGCCTGATCAATCGCAACATTCAATCCAAGTTGATGGGCCGGCGCATCGCGCGCCGGCCTTTCAACGCCGCAACCGAACCGGAGACGTGAATGTCCGCCAGCCCCCTGACCCAAATCCCCGAACCTACGACCTGGAATTTCAAGCTGCTTGCCCAGCATCAACTGGATGGCTTCGGCGGCATGGGCGAAGGCATGTCGATCTCGCTCACCAAGGACGGCCGCCGCATCATTTGGCTGGCGCACGAGAGCGCGCCGAAGAACTTCACCGGAGTCGACGTTTCCGATCCGCGCAAGCCCAAGGTCGTGGTGCAGACCGATCTGCCGCAGAGCCACATGCGCTCGAACTCGTTGGAATTGTCCGGCGACCTCATGGCGGTCGCCTATCAGACGCAGAAGACGGGACAAAAGCCGGCGGGCTTCGAGTTGTTCGACGTTTCGGTGCCGGAGAAGCCGCGCTCGATCTCGTTTTTCGATTGCTCGGGCGCGACCTCCCGCGGCGTGCATCAATTATGGTTCTGCGACGGGCAATTTGTGCACATGGCCGCCGGCGCGCCCGACTTTCAGCCGAGCCATCCGCTGGACGACCAGTTCTATCGCTGCATCGACGTGCGCAACCCGGCAAAGCCGGTGGAGGTCGGGCGCTGGTGGATACCGGGCACGCGGCAGGGCGACAGCACGCCGCCGCCGCCGCGCCACAAGCTCGACAAGGGCTATCGCGCGCACAATACCAATGTCTACGCCAAGCGGCCGGACCGGCTTTATCTTGCTTATATCGACGGCGGCATGTTCATCGTCGACATCTCCGACAAGTCGAAACCGAAGCCGGTCTCGCATTGGACCAATTCGCCGCCGTATACCGGCTTCACCCATACGGTGATGCCGCTGTTCGATCGCAATCTGCTGATCGTGACCGACGAGTCGACCGAGAACAGCGCCAAGGATTGGCCGAAGCTCGTTTGGATTCTCGACAATCGCGACGAGACTCATCCGGTATCGATCGCCACCTGCCCGCTGCCGCCGGTCGATGCCTACAAGGATCGCGGCGGCCGGTTCGGCGCGCATAATCTCTTCGAGAACACGCCGGTGCCGACGGCCTGGCATTCCGAGGACATCATCCTCGGCACCTTCTTCAACGGCGGCTTGCGCGCCTACGACATCAGCAATGCGTACCAGCCGAAGGAAGTTGCGGCCTTCGTGCCGCCGGCGCCCGCCGGCACGCCGGCCGGCGCCGTTCAACTCAACGACGTGTTCGTCGACGAACGCGAGATCGTCTATACCGTCGATCGCTTCACCGGCGGGCTGTATATTTTGGAGATGGATTTCTGATCTTTCCTCGCCTCGCGAAGCGGAAAGATCGACTCCCTGCGAAGCGGGGAGAGGCAAAGTAAGCCCATGAACGAACTCTTCCCCTCCCCGGCCGCCGGGCGTTTCGGGCGCAGACAGAAGCGCGAGCGCGGCGCGCGCATGCCGGTGACGGTGCTCACCGGCTTTCTCGGCGCCGGCAAGACCACGCTGCTCAAGCGCTTCCTGGCGACTCCGGACGGCGCCGGCACCGCGGTGGTGGTCAATGAATTCGGCGCGGTCGGCATTGACGATACGCTGCTGCGCGCAAGCGCCGATCAGACCGTATTGCTGGGCAACGGCTGCGTTTGCTGCAATACGCGCTCCGATCTGCAGATCGCGCTGCGCCGGCTGGTGGCCGAGCGCGAGCGCGGCGCGATTCCCGATTTCCGCCGCATCGTGATCGAGACCTCCGGGCTCGCCGATCCGAGCCCGATTTTGCAGACCTTCGCGACCGATCGCGCGCTGGGCGAGGAGTTTCATCTCGAGCTCGTCGCCACCGTAGTCGACGCCGCGGCCGGCAAGGCCACGCTTGACTGGTCGGCGGAGGCGCGCAAGCAAGCGATTCTTGCCGACATGCTGGTGGTGACCAAGAGCGATATTGCCGACGAGACGGCGACCGCCGCGCTGGTCGCGCAACTGCGCGCCCTCAATGCGCATGCCGCGATCGAAACCGCCGTCAACGGAGCGCTCGATCCGCGCCGGCTGATCGGGCCGCACTCCGGCGAACGCAGCGCGTTTGTTGCCGAACTGAGCCATAGCGACGGCATCTTGAGCTTCGTGCTGAGCGAATCTGCGCCAATCTCCTGGAATACTTTCGCCCGCGCGATGGACACGCTGGTTGCGCTACGCGGTGCCGACCTGTTGCGGGTCAAGGGTTTTCTCAACGTCGAAGGCTGCAGCGGCCCGGTCGTGGTGCAATTCGTGCAGCATCTTGCCCATCCGGCGGTCGAGCTTGCCGCCTGGCCGGACGGCGAGCGGGCAAGCCGCATGGTGTTCATCACGCGGAATATTCCGGAGCGCCAGGTGCGGGATTTGTTCGCGGCGGTGCGCGCCCTCGCCAGATAACGAGGCTCATCATCCGCGAGGCGGACGATTCAGTATTTCGATGAAGTCAAAATCGAATCAATTCGCTGCGGCGTACTGGATGCCCAGCTTTCTTGGGGCATGGCAGCCTGAGAAGGGCGGGCGAAAACTACTCGCGGTCCCGCCCCGAAATCTCCGCCTGCCAAGGCGCAACCCACTGCTCGATCCAGCCGATCAGCCAGTTCAGGCCGACCGCCATCACCATCAAAATGATGATCGGCACGAACATGGTGGCGGTGTCGAAATTGTTGGCGGAATTGATGATCACCGCGCCAAGCCCGGAAATGGTGGTGAAGAATTCCGCGATCACCATGGCCACCACCGCCCGGCCGACCGCCAGCCGTATGCCGGCCATGATGTACGGCAGCGTTGCCGGCAATATGATGCGGCGCAGGATGACGAGGTCCGGCGCCACGAACGACTTGCCGACCTCGATCAGCGTCTTCGGCACCGCTGTAACACCGAGCCAAGTGTTGATGCAGATCGGAAACAGCGCCATCAGGAATACCACCGCCACCTTGACGGCGAAGCCGAGCCCCAGCCACAGGATCAACAGCGGCACCAGCGCCACCAGCGGCATCGCATAGCCGGCGGTGATGTAGATGCCGAACGCGGCCTCGGCCATCCGAAAGCGGCCGATGATAAGGCCGACCGGCACGCCGACGACGATGGCGAGGAAGTAACCGAGCGCGAACGGGCGCAGGCTTTGATAGAGCGCGGACTGTAGCTGCCCGGTGCGCACCAGGTCCCAGAACGCGACCGCGATCGCGCTCGGGTAGGAACCGAAGACCGGATTAATGCGCCGCCCGAAGATTTCCCACAAGATCAAGCCGCAGACGAGTGAGATGACCGTGATCGCCCAGCGCGGCAGCGGCCGCCTCTCGGCGGGCTCGGCCGGCGTGCTTGCTGCATGCTTGCTGGTATCGACGATGTCGGCCATGGCGCTAATGCCTATCCGTTCGTCCCCGCGAAAGCGGGAGACCCAGGACCAAATGAAACAAAAAAGCTGAATTCCCGCTTTCGCGGGAACGAACGGAGCATGTTGCACGGCGTGTCAATCATCGCTCAATGCACCGTGTGGCCGGCATGCAGCGCGCGCCAGACCTTGTAGCGCGTGTCGGCAAATTCCGGCAGGCCGCGCACCAAGCTGAGGTCGGGGCGCGGACGCGCGAGCGGCACCGGCATCACCTCCTGCACGCGCCCGTTCTGCATCACCACGATGCGGTCGGCGATCAGCACGGCCTCGTCGAGATCGTGGGTGACGAACAAAATCGTCTTCTTGGTGCGCGCATGAATGTCCAATAGCTCCGCCTGCATGCCCTCGCGCGTCTGCGCATCGAGCGCGCCGAAGGGCTCGTCCATCAGCAGCACCGATGGGTCGATGGCGAGAGCGCGCGCGATGCCGACACGCTGTTTCATGCCGCCGGAAAGCTGGTGCGGGCGGCGGTTCTGCGAGTCCTTCAGGCCGACCAGATCGAGATATTTTATGGCGGTGTCGTTGAGCGCGGCGCCGCGCAGGCCTTTCATCTCGAGGCCGAACTTCACGTTCTGCAGTGCCGAGAGCCAAGGCAGCAATTCGGCGTGCTGGAACACCATGCCGCGATCGTAGCCGCAACCCTTGACTTCGCGCCCGTCGACGGTGACGCGCCCACTGCTCGCCGGATCGAGCCCCATGGCGACGCGCAAGGCGGTGGTCTTGCCGCAACCGGAGGGGCCGATCAGCGCGACGATCTCGCCGTCGCGCACGCTAAAGCTTACCCGCTCGAGCGCCTGCACGTGATGGATCTCGCCGCCCACGCGCAGCGTAAAGCGCTTGGAGACGTCAACGAAGGTCACCTCACCCATTGCCGATCTCCCTGGTCATTCCGGGTTCGCACCGGAGCCTGTCAGCGGGCCGGCCCAAGCGGGCCGGACCCGTTGGGCGCGCCCCGGAATGCCAGAATCAATGGTCTCGCCGCTTTCCGCATCAACTTCCCGCCAGCTTCAACGCCTTCTCGCGATATTCCGGCGCCAGCACGGTCTTGAGATCGACCGGCTTCTTCAGCTTGCCGGCCTTGACCAACTGGTCCTCGACCCAGGTGAACTTGTCGACCGGCAGCGGCAGGGTCGGATCGACCGCGTGATGCTTGATCGCGTCGTCGTAGACGAAGGCTGGCCGCGGATCGTCCGGCTTGGCATGGATGATCTGCTTGCTGAGCGCCACGGTCTCGGCCTTGTGCGAAAGCGCATAATGCAGCGCGCTCATCTCGGCGGCGAGGAACTTCACGGCATCGTCGCCTTTTTCCTTCAGCACTTTTTCGCTGGTCATCAAGCAAACGCGCAGAAACTTCGGTACCGCGTCGCGGCCGGCGACCAAGAGATGAATGTCCTTGGGCGCCACCGGCTGATATTCGTTCGAGATAACAGCGGCGTCGACCACGCCGCCAATCAGCGCCTTGTAGCGGTCGTTATCGCCGCCGACGGCGGCAAGCTTCACCTCATTGGGAGTGATGCCGTATTTGGCGAGCGCGAAGCGGGCCAGCATGTCGGGCATGGAATTCGGCGCCGACACCGCGATCTCCTTTCCCTTGAGGTCGGCAACGGTCTTGATGCTGTCCTTGGCATAGATGCCGTGCGGCACCACCACCCAATGGCAACCCAGAATGCGGATGTCGGCGCCTTTGGCGTCGGCGGCGAAGACGCCCTGCGGGCCGCCCTCATAGCTGTCGAGTTCGCCGGCGATGAGCGCTTTGAGCGCAATCTGGTCGTTGGGGAATTCCGACGTTTTAAGCGCTATGCCCTGCTTCTTGGCGAAATCGCGCGTGGTGACCATCAAGAAAATGCCTGCGTCGGCTTTGGCCTTGATCAGGCCATGCCGCCACACATGGTCTTGCGCTGCGGCCGGAACCGCCAGCAATAAACCCGTTGCGCCAGCAACGATTGCGCCAATAGCCGCTCGCTTGATAGCGGTGACTTTCATGTGCGTTTCCTCCCTCTCGACGCCTTAATGGCGTTTTTCGGTATCCGTTCCCCGGCGCCACCTTAACACCAAATTTATTCCCGAGCATGTTCTCAGGCTCAGTGTCCGGGACTAGCCTTCCCCTCCGCGAGCCTCCGAGAATGGGCCGCGATGTTGCGTGCCAGGAGCCGTCCGATGAGCCAGAAGTTTACCCTCAACGTCAACGGCACGACTCATACGATCGAGGCCGATCCCGCCATGCCCTTGCTCTATGCCCTGCGCAACGATCTTGGACTGAACAATCCGCATTTCGGCTGCGGGCTGGCGCAATGCGGCGCCTGCACCGTGCATGTCGATGGGGCGGCGGCGCGGTCCTGCGTTACGCCACTCGCGGCGGTTGGCAATGCCAAAATTGTCACGCTGGCCGGCCTCGGCACGCCGGAAAAACCGCATCCGTTGCAGACCGCCTATATCGAGGAGCAGGTGCCGCAATGCGGCTACTGCATCAACGGCTGGATCATGACGGCCGCGTCCTTTCTGGCGACCAAGAAGAAACCGACCGAGGCCGAGATCAAGGACGCGCTCACGGGCCTGAAATGCCGCTGCGGTACCCAAGTCAGCATTCTCAAGGCGGTCAAGCGTGCCGCCGAGATGATGGGTTGATGGAGGCGGCGGTGACAAAATTTGAGAAGCAGTCGTCATTCCGGGACGCTCGCCAACGGCGCCTTCGCGGAATGACGGGCCCCCTCAGCCGCCGTTCAGTGCTGCTCGGCGCCGGCGCGCTGGTGGTTTCGATCGGCACGGCGATTTCGCTCGACACCGTGCTGTCGATAGATGCCGCGCATGCGCAAGGCGCGCGTCCGCCGCTGACGCCTGACGAATTGTCCTCCTACATCGCGGTTAATGCCGACGGCAGCGTGGCGGCCTATTTCGGCAAGATGGACATGGGCCAGGGGCTGCAGGTCGCCATCGGCCAGATGGTGGCGGAGGAACTCGACGTCGATTTCAAGCGCGTCAAAGTGATCATGGGCGACACCGCCACTTCGGTGAACCAGGGCGGCGCCTCCGGCTCAACCGGCATTCAGCTGGGCGGCAAGCAGATGCGCATGGCGGCGGCGGAAGCGCGCCGCGTGCTGGTCGAGATGGCGGCCGGCCTGCTCACGACGCCGGCCGACAAGTTGGTCGTGCACGACGGCTTGGTCAGCGTCGCCGACGACGCGTCCAAGCGCATTTCCTATGGAGAGATGATCGGCGGGCAGTATTTCAACGTCAAACTCGCCTGGAACAAGCAATACGGCAACGCGCTCTATGCCCCGGGCGCGGCGCAACCGAAGAAGCCGAACGAGTACACAATCGTCGGCAAACCGATCAAACGCGCGGACATCGCCCCCAAAGTCTTTGCCCAGGAAGATTTTGTCACCGACGTCAAAGTGCCGGGCATGATGCACGGCCGCATGATCCGTCCGCCGGTCGCCGGCAGCGTGCCGCTCAAAGTCGACCAAAGCTCGATCAAGGGCTTTCCCAGCGCCAAGGTCGTGTGGGACCAGGGTTTCCTCGGCGTCGTCGCCGACAAGGAATGGGACGCCATCAAGGCGATGGAAAAGCTGAAGGTCGAATGGTCGTCGGTGTCACCGCCCTTCCCCGACCAGCCCGGGCTTTACGATCACATCCGCCAGGCGCGCGCGCGCAAGCGGCAAGTGGAAAAGCAGGTCGGCAATGTCGATCAGGCATTCGATTCGGCGGTCAAGCTGATCGCGGCCGAATATGAATGGCCGTTCCAGTCGCATGCCAGCATGGGTCCGGCCTGCGCCCTGGTCGAGATCAAGGACGGCCAGGTGACCTGCTGGAGTGGAACGCAGAAGCCGCACTTCGCGCAACAGGGCTTGGCGGCAACGCTTAACGTGCCGCTCGACAAGGTGCGGGTTATCTGGACGCTCGGTCCCGGCTCCTATGGGCGCAATGACGCCGACGACTGCGCGATGGATGCCGCTGTTCTGGCCAAGGCTGTCGGCAAGCCGGTGCGGCTGCAATACACGCGCGACCAGGGCACCGGTTGGGATCCCAAAAGTCCTGCCTCGGTGCACAAGGCGCGTGCCGGAGTCGATGCCGCCGGCAAAGTCATCGCCTACGAGTTCGTCAGCAAGGGTTTTTCGCGGGTGGACGTCAACACCAATGGCAGCAAGCCATGGGACACGCTGGCCGGACAGATGCGCGGTATCGCGCTTCATTCCGGCGATGGTTTTGGCGTGCCGGCGGAATCGTATGCTTTCGAGAACAAGCGCCTGTCGTGGGAAACGATCGCGCCGTTGCTCGCCCGCTCGTCCCCTTTGCGCAGCTCGCACTTACGCGATCCGGTCGGCCCGCAAATTCATTTCGCCAGCGAATCCTTCATCGATGAGGTGGCGGCGGCGGTTAACGCCGATCCGGTCGAATTCCGCCTGCGTTACGTCAAGGACAAGCGCGATATCGCCGTGATCACAGCGGCGGCGGAGAAGGCGAATTGGGACACCCGCCCGTCGCCCCGCCGCAGCCAGACCGGCGATAAGGTGTCCGGCCGCGGCATAGCCTATGCTCAGCGCAACGGTACGCGCGTGGCGGTGATTGCCGAGGTCGACGTCGACCGCTCGACCGGCAAGATCTGGGCGCGCAAGTTCACCGTGGCGCATGATTGCGGACAGATCATCAATCCGGACGGCTTAAGGAAATGCATCGAAGGCAACATCGTGCAAGGCGCGAGCCGCACGCTGTGGGAGGAAGTGCATTTCGACAACAAGGCGGTGACCAGTGTCGACTGGCTGACCTACCCGATCCTCGACATCACCGAGACGCCGGCCGTAATCGATATCGTGCTGATCGACCATCCGGAACTCGCGCCCTCGGGCGCCGGCGAGCCGTCGACCCGACCGGTGGCGGCGGCGATCGCCAACGCGATCTATGACGCCGCCGGCGTGCGCATCCGGCGCGTGCCGTTCTCGCCCGAGCGGGTGAAGGCAGCGTTGAGTTAGCTCACGTTGCCAGTCGTCTCCGCGAAAGCGGCCGGGCGTCACGTCGAGTAAACGTTGGCCGCTGTCGCGGCTCAGCGTTCCACGCACATCGCAATGCCCATTCCGCCGCCGATGCACAGCGTGGCGAGGCCTTTCTTGGCATTGCGCTTCTGCATCTCGAAAAGCAACGTGGTTAGCACGCGCGTGCCGGAAGCGCCAATCGGATGGCCGAGAGCGATAGCGCCGCCATTGACGTTGACCTTAGAGGTGTCCCAGCCGAGGTCCTTGTTGACCGCGCAGGCCTGGGCGGCGAAGGCCTCGTTGGCCTCGATCAAGTCGAGGTCCTCCTTTTTCCAGCCGGCTTTCTTGAGCGCGGCGCGTGACGCCGGAATCGGCCCGGTGCCCATGATCGCCGGATCGACCCCGGCCTGCGCCCACGACACGATACGCGCGAGCGGCGTCTTGCCTAGCTTGGCGGCCTCGCTCGCCTTCATCAGCACCACCGCGGCGGCCCCGTCATTGATGCCGGAAGCGCTGCCGGCGGTGACGGTGCCTTCCTTGTCGAAGGCGGGTCGCAGTTTGGCGAGCGCCTCAAGCGTCGTGCCGTGCTTGGGATATTCGTCGGCGTCGACGACAATGTCGCCCTTGCGGGTCTTAATGGTGACCGGAACAATCTCGTCCTTGAACCTGCCCGCCTTCTGCGCAGCCTCCGTCTTTTGCTGCGAGGCGAGCGCGAACTCGTCCTGCTGCTGACGGGTGATCTGCCACTGCTTGGCGACGTTCTCCGCGGTGTTGCCCATGTGATAGCCGTTGAAGGCATCCCATAGGCCGTCTTTGATCATGCTGTCGATCATCTCGAACGCGCCCATTTTCACGCCGCCGCGCAGATGGGCGCAATGCGGCGCCATGCTCATCGATTCCTGGCCGCCGGCCACCACGATCTCGGCGTCGCCGTTGGCGATCTGTTGAAAGCCGAGGGCGACCGAGCGCAGGCCGGAGCCGCATAGCTGGTTCACGCCCCAGGCAGGGCTCTCGACCGGAATGCCGGCGGCGATTGAGGCCTGGCGGGCCGGGTTCTGTCCCTCGCCCGCAGTCAGGATCTGACCCATGATCACCTCAGTGACGCGAGCGCCCTCGACGCCGGCGCGCTCCAGCGCCGCCTTAATGGCGGTCTTTCCGAGCTCATGGGCCGGCAGATTGGCGAAGGCCCCGTTAAAAGAGCCCACAGGGGTGCGCGCGGCGCTGACAATGACGATATCGTCTTTCATCCGAAGCTCCTGATCCGGTCGGTTGCGGGGCAAAAAGTGTGTTTTGGCGTTGCCGCATCCTTGGCAGGCCGGGCGGCCCTGTCAACAATGGGCGACGCAGAGATATACGCGACAATTGGCCCTTTTTTGCCCCAACCGCAAGGGATTGCCGCAGCGCCCGCCCGCCTGCCGCGCCGCCACAAAACGACTGGCCCGCTGCGGCAGAAACCGGCTATGCTTGCATACTGGGCAGGGGAAGCGCGATCATCATGGCCGAAGAAAAGCAACCCGTCACGATCAAGAAATACGCCAACCGTCGGCTCTACAATACCGGCACAAGCACTTACGTGACGCTCGAGGACCTCGCCGGCATGGTCAAGAAGGGCGAGGATTTCATCGTCTACGACGCCAAGTCCGGCGAGGACATCACCCGCACGGTGCTGGCGCAGATCATCTTCGAGCAGGAGAACAAGGAAGGGCAGAGCCTGTTGCCGATCACCTTCCTGCGCCAATTGATCCGCTTCTATGGCGACAGCATGCAGATGCTGGTGCCGCGCTTTCTCGAGCAATCGATCGACACCTTCACCCGCGAGCAGGGCAAGTTCCGCGAGCAGATGGCGCAAGCCTTCGGCGGGGTCGGCTTCGGCCCGCTCGAGGACCAGGTGCGGCGGAACATGGAGATGTTCGAAAAGACCTTCGCCATGTTTGCGCCTTTCGCGCGCGGCCAGTCAAAGCCGGCGGCGGAGAAGCCGCAAGGATCGAGCGGCGAAATGGAAGAGCTCAAGCACCAGCTCGAGGAAATGCAGAAGAAGATCGACCGCCTGAGCTCGAAAAGCGAGTGACCGCCGCGCGCGGCTCGCTTGAATGCAAGCTCGCACCTCAGTCCTGATCGTCGGCGGCGGGCCGGTCGGCCTGGCGCTTGCCGCCGAGCTCGGCTGGCGCGGGATTGACTGCACTCTCGTTGAGCAAGGCGACGGCAGCATCGTCACGCCGAAAATGAACGAGGTGAATACCCGCACGATGGAATTCTGTCGTCGCTGGGGCATCGCCGATCAGGTGATGAATTGCCCGTTTCCGGGCGATCACCCGCTCGATGCCGTTTTCGTCACCAGCCTGTTCGGCTACGAGCTCGGCCGCGTGTTGCGGCCGGCGCGCAATCATCAGACGCCGGAGCCGGCGAGCCCGTACCGGCTGCAGGCCTGCTCGCAGATCTGGTTCGACCCGATGCTGCAGCAGCTCGCGCGCTCATTCGCGAGCGTGACGATTAAACATCTGCACCGTCTCGATGGCTTCGAGCAAACCGCAGACGGAGTTACCGCCGAGATCACCGAAGTCGCTCGCGGCGCGCGCCACACGGTTCACGCCGATTATCTCGTCGGCTGCGATGGCGCCGCGAGCCTCGTGCGCCGCAACCTCGGCATCGCGCTCGGCGGCAAGGGCACTATCGGCTACCCCCTCAACCTGTTCTTTCGCGCGCCGGATTTGCTGGCACAAAGCCGGCAAAAGCTCGGCACGTTTTTTATTCCCGTCGATCGCGGCGGTGTCTGGGCCAATCTGCGCATCATCGATCCCCTGCGCGGCATTTGGCGGCTGATGATCGATCAGGCGGGCGATGCCGTTACGCCGGAGAACGCCGACCGCGCCGGCTATTTGCGGCGCGCACTCGGCCGCGACTACGAGGTCGAATGGATCGACGCCAATGTCTGGCGCCGGCGCAGCCTCGTGGCCGAGCGCTACGGTGTCGGCCGCGTGCTGCTCGCCGGCGATGCCGTGCATCAGCTTTCCCCCACGGGCGCGCTTGGCATGAATTCCGGGGTCGCCGATGCGGTCGACCTCGGCTGGAAACTTGCCGCCGTGCTCGACGGCTGGGGCGGACCGCATTTGATCGACAGCTACGACGCCGAGCGACGCCCGGTCGGCCAGCGTAACGTGCAGATGGCGACCAGCTTCTACGAGCACAACGAAGCCTTTTCGCACTGGTCGCCGAAACTGGAGGAAGCGGGCGACGAGGGAGAGCGTGCGCGCCGCGAATTCGGCGCCACGTTGGAAAGCAGCGTCGGCGGTGAGTTCCGTACGCTCGGACTGCAGATCGGCTATAGCTACGAGAACTCACCGATCTGCATCGCCGATGGCACGGCGCCGCCGCCGGACGATCCGGCGACCTACGTGGCGAATGCGCGGCCGGGGGCGCGGGCGCCGCATGTCTGGCTGGCGAACGGTAAATCCACGCTCGATCTGTTCGGCCGCGGCTTCGTGCTGCTGCGCTTTCCCGGCGCCCCGGAGCCACGCGCGATCGGCGCTGCCGCTGCGGCACGCGGCATGCCGATAACCGTCACCGATATCGAATCGGACGAAGCGGCAACAATCTACGCCGAGCGGCTGGTGCTGGTGCGGCCCGACGGCCACGTGGCCTGGCGTGCCGACGATTTGCCTGCCGATGCCGGCGCCCTAATCGACCGCGTTCGCGGGGCGCTGAACTAAGCCCTCGACGCCCGGCCGGCCGCTCGGAGCCAGGGCCGCTCATCGCTGGCAAGCCCGATCAGCGCGCCCTGTAAGAAATCGCAATCCCAGCCGGCCAGCAGCGCAGCCGCATCTTCGCCCTGCACCCACTCGGCCACGGTTTTGATGCCGAGCCGGCGCGCGAGATCGATCAGCGTGTGCACAAAAGCGCGGTCGTCGTCCGATTTGATGATGTTCTGCACGAAGGCGCCGTCGATCTTGACAATGTCGACGCCAAGCTTGCGCAGGTTGCGGAACGAGGTGTAACCGGCGCCGAAATCGTCGATGGCAATACGGCAGCCGAGATCCTTGACCCGGGTGACGAAGCCGCGCATTTCATCGACATCCTGAATCGCCGCGGTTTCCGTGATTTCGAGGATCAGCCGGCCGGCGGCGCTCGAATGCGCGCGCAGCAAGCCGCCGAGCCCCGCCCACCAATCCGGATCGGCGGTCGACGCCGGCGACACATTGACGCTGGCATGCAGACTGGGCGTCTCCGCCAACTCGTTCACCACCAGCTCCAGCACGCGATAGTCGAGCATGCGCACCAGGCCCACGCGTTCCGCCACCGGAATGATCTCGTTGGCGTGGGCGATGCGGCCGTCGGGACGATAGACGCGCATGAGGCATTCGTAGAAAGCGTTCCTGCGCGTTTTCGCCTCGACCACCGGCTCGAAGGCGAGGGCAATGCGCCGCTCGTTGAGCGCGGCCACGATCTCATCGGTGGCGCGCGCGCTGTCGCGGCGCCGCGCTTCGCGCTCGACATTGGGCCGATAGGCGGCGAACGAGCCGCGCCGTTTGGCGCGTGCCGCATTGAGCGCGTCCTGCGCGCGGCTCCATATTTCCGGAACGGTGCGGGCGTGACGCGGCGCGGTGACGCCGCCGATGGTCACGGTTATCGCCACCGGCCCGGCGCTGGTCTGCATCGGCGCTTCGCGCACGCCGGCGAGCAAGCGTTCGGCGGCGACCGACAGCTCATCCGATGTGCAGCTAGTCAGGATCACGCCAAACTTGTTGCCCGAGAAGCGGCCGAGATGATCCTTGCCGCGCAGCAGCGGGCGCAGGCGCTTGGCGAGCTGCGCGATCACCTGCTCGGCGACGTCGAAGCCGTAGGACTCGTTGAGCCGGCCGAGATAGTCGATGGCGATCAGCAGAAAGCCGCAGGAGGAGCGAAAACGCACGGCCTCGTCGAGCGTGGCGCCGAGCACTTCGGTGAGGCAGGCGCGATTCATCTCGCCGGTGAGCGGATCGAAATGCGCAAGCTGCACCAGCTTGCGCTCGCGCTCGTGGCGCGCCGTGATCACTCGCACCAGCCCATGCGCGCGCTGCGGCTTCTCGTCGGGACCGGCGAACCAGCGGCCGGTGTCCTCCAGCCAGATCGTTTCACCGTCAGCGCGACGGAAACCGTATTGCAGTTGATAGGAAACGCCGGAGCCGTTGTCGCGTTGGTCGGCGTGCGCGACCGCCTCGAAGCGGCTCTGGCCGGGATGCGCCTCGACCCGTTGCGCAAACGCGCGCCCGCTGGCGATCTCTGCGGCGTCAGTCACGCCGAGCACGTGCAAGGCGTTATCGCTCCAGATCAGCGAGTCGCTGTCGAGGCGCCATTCGTAGGCAGCCTCGCCTATCGATGCGAGGATTTCAGCAGCGTCAGGTTGACCGGTTTGATCAAAGCGGGTCACGGTCGCCCCTTTTTGGAACGCCTCGCCGCGGCGGGCGTTGGAGGAATGCGCCGAGGCTAGAGGAAATCGTTAAAGAATTAGGAAAAGCGCGGGATTTCGCAACCTTCCGCCGTGCCGGGCGGCGCACAAACAAGCGGCACGATGCTTGCGATCTCCGTGGTGAGCGGCTTCCATGTCCCGGATTGAGACAGGCGAATGAGGCTGAGCGAGACCCGACCCGTTGCGAGATCGTCCGGCTTGCCGCCGCGCGCCGCCGATCAGCCGGAGCCTGCGGTAACGAGCGCGAGCCGCGCGCTGACCGTGGTGACGCCCGTCGCAGCGAGCGATCGCGATGCCGCCACCTGCTACCGGCCGGCCGCCTTTCTCGCCCAGCTGATTGCCATGAAGGATCAGCACCCGCAGACCCGCGAACGCCGCCGCGCCGAGCCGGACGAGGCGCTTGCGGCCTACCGGGCGGCAGCGAACCTCATCGTTCGCCGCTAGACGACGGAAGACGCATCAACGAAATCTCGGCCCGACAAGGGCGCGACGCATTCAACGGAGATAACATTTGCGCAACGACGTCATGGTCGTCGGCAGCGTGCCGCTCGACAATGCCGGGCAGGTCTTTCGCGCCATCGGCACCGCTTTCGGCGACCGCATCCACGCCATTCCGGACGGTGAGACCGGCCCGCGCCTGAATTGGATCGAGTGGCAGGCGCCGATCTTTGATGCCCATCCGATGTTTCAAAGCGGCGAGAGCCTGCCGGATTGGCGCAACAAGAATGCAACGGCGAAGTGGCGCGCGAGCCCCTGGTGTTCCCTGCGACCGGGCGCCGATCCCGCGCAATTGAGGTTCGGGCCGCTCGGCTATGCCAAGACCGCCGTCGAATCCTTCGTCGTGTTCAAACGCTGTGCAGCCGAGGGCGCAATCCATCCATCCTGCAAGTTCCAGATTGCAATCCCAACGCCCTACAATGTCGTGGACCAGCGCATCGCGCCGGCCGACCGCCTCGCCGTCGAGGCCCCGTATGAGGCGCGCATGATGGAGGAAATCGCCGAGATATGCGCCGCCTTGCCGCACGATCGGATCGCCATCCAGTGGGACGTAGCGCACGAGGTGCAGAATCTCGACGGCGGCCGCCCGCATTGGTTTGCCGACCCAGAAAATCAGATCATCGAGCGCTTGGTGAGGATCGGCAGCCGCGTGCCTGCCGATGTCGACCTCGGCTTTCATCTTTGCTACGGCGATTTTGCTCATCGTCACTTTATCGAGCCGAAAGATACCGGCCTGATGGTGCGGCTGAGCAATGCGTTGGCGCAGAAACTCAAGCGCCCGATAGCCTGGATTCACATGCCGGTGCCGCGCGGGCGGACGGACGACGCCTATTTCGCGCCGCTTTCGGGCTTAAGGCTTGCGCCCGAAACGCGGCTGTTTCTCGGGCTCGTTCACTTCACCGATGGCGTGGATGGCGCCCGCGACCGCGTCAAAGCCGCAAAGAAAGTGGTGCCGAACTTCGGCGTCGCCACGGAATGCGGTTTTGGACGTCGCGATCCGAAAACGATTCCCGATTTGCTGCGGCTACATGTCGAAGTGGCGAATTTGCTAATACCCTAGCGCGCAGCCGTCCTTGCGCGGCTCCGAGCCGCCGATCAACACGCCGCGATCCCAATCGATCTTGATGGTCTGCGCGCCGCCCCAAGGCGTCGGCGCGTACACGACATGATGGCCGCGCGCCTTGAGGCCTTCGATTGTGGCCGCCGGCGTGCCGTGCTCGACGATTGTCTGCTCGCCCTCGAAGAAAAAACGCGGCGCGTCGATCGCCTGCTGCACGTCCATGCCGTAATCGAGCATGTTGAGCACGATCTGCACGTGGCCCATGGGCTGGTAATGCGCGCCCATCACGCCGAAGCTCATGTCGCAGCGGTTATCGCGCATGGCGAGCGCCGGAATGATGGTGTGCAGCGGCCGCTTGCCGGGGCCGAACACGTTGGGGTGACCGGGCTCGAGCGTGAAACAGGCGCCGCGATTGGTCAGCATGATGCCGGTCTTCTCGGTGCAGACGCCGACGCCGAAATTCGAATAGAGCGAATTGATGAACGACACCGCCATGCGGTCGCGGTCGACAACGGTCAGGTAAATGGTGTCGCTGCCGGGCGTCGGATGGCGCGGCAGCTTAGCGCGCTTGTTCAGGTCGATCGTCGAAGCGAGCTTCTCGGCGAAGCCTTTGTCGAGAAGATCGGCGACTCTGGCGCGCATATGCGCTTGATCGGCAATGTGCGTGTCGCGCACCGCGAAGCCAAGGCGCGCAGCTTCCAGCACCAAATGGAAGCGCTCGGGGCCGAGCGGATCGAGTGAGGCGAGATTGAAATTCTCCAGGATATTGAGCATCACCAGCGCGGTGAGCCCCTGCCCGTTGGGCGGAATCTCAACGAGGTCGAGGCCGCGGTAGCGTGTTGAGATCGGCTCTACGACATCGCCGCGATGGCGGGCGAAATCGTCTGCGGTCAGAAACGAGCCGCGCGTGGCGACCGTCTGCACCATGTCGTCGGCGATTGCGCCCGCATAGAAGGCGCGCGCGCCCTTGGCGGCAATGGTTTTCAACGTCTCAGCCAGTGCGGGAAAGCGGATCACATCGCCTTCGCGCGGCGGCTCGCCGTTGAACAGATAATGCCGGGCCGCCCCCGGGTCGGCCTTGAGTTTGTCGATATAGCGCTGCCAGTCCCAGGCCACGCGCTGTGCAACCGCAAAGCCGCCTTCGGCATATTTGATCGCCGGCTGCAGCGCGCGGTCGAGGCCGAAGCGGCCGTGCGCCTGCAGGATCGCATCCCAGGCATCGACGGCGCCAGGGATTGTCACCGCGTGGATCGAGTTGCCGATCTCGCGCAGCCCCTCGCCGCGCAAAGTCTCGTCGGAAGCCGTGGCGCCGGCGCGGCCGGAACCGTTATAACCCCACACCGGCTTGCCGGGCTGCGATACCAAGCAAAAGCAATCGCCGCCGATGCCGGTCATATGCGGCTCGACCACGCACAGCACGGCACCGGCTGTCACCGCTGCGTCGGCCGCCGTGCCGCCAGCGCGCAACACGTCGACTGCCGCAAGCGTCGCCAGCGGATGCGAGCTTGCCGCCATGCCTTCGCAGGCGATGACGGGCGAACGGCCGGGCAATTGAAAATCGCGGGTCATCGCGGCCTGGTCAAAAAAGCGGGAAGGTCAGGCGCGCTCGGGGCCTTCGATCGTCACATCGCGCTGCGCCGAGCGCAGGGCCACGGCAAATCCGCCGAGCACGTCGAAGAAGCTCGCAACCAAGAGCAGGAAGAAGGTCGCGGTCGCCGCCTGCTTCACCAGCAGAAACTCCACCAGCATGCCGACGAACAAAATAAGCGCCAGACCGTGATCGACCACGGTGCGCATGCCGATGCGGGTCGATTTCAGCATCTCGCCGAACAACAGAAAAATCGAGAGCGCCACCAGCATATCGCCCGCCGACATGGGCCATGTGGCGCCGGAAACCATCTGCACGCTGGTGAGCGTGCCGGTCCAGCCGACGCCTGGCATCAGGAAGGCGATGATGTTGTAGATCGCGAACGGAATGAGCAGCAGCGGAAAGCCGATGAGGTACATGCGACACCTCGCTCCCGCCGGACGCGCCGATCACACCTCGGCCTTGGGCTTCAGCACCTGGCGGCCCTTGTACATGCCGGTCTTCAAGTCGATGTGATGCGGCCGACGCAATTCGCCGGAATCCTTGTCTTCGATATAGGCCGGCCGCTTTAGCGCGTCGGCGGAGCGGCGCATGCCGCGGCGGGACGGCGAGGTTTTTCTTTTCGGCACAGCCATGGGAACGAACTCCTGAAAAGCGTCAATGTCGATTTGAAGCGCGGCTTATAGAGGATGCTCGGCGCCAAAGCTAGGGGCCCGATCCTCGCTCGATCCTCGCTCACTTCTCGCGCAGGCATTCGGCCGCCCAATGCGCTTGGGCAGCGCGGCGTTCATAGAGGCCGGCGAGCCGCCGCAGACCGGGACCCGGCCGGTGCGCATTGCGATCGTACGGATTGGGCAGCACGGCGGCGAGCAGCGCGGCTTGGTGCCGCGTCATATCGCGCGCCGACTTGCCGAAGGCGTAGCGGCTGCCGGCCTCGACGCCGAATTGACCGTGCGGACCCCACTCGGCGATGTTGAAGTAAATTTCGAGAATGCGCCGCTTCGACAGCACCAAATCGATCCACAGCGCCAGCGGAAATTCCAGTGCCTTGCGCACATAGCTGCGGCCTTGCCAGAGGAACAGATTCTTGGCCACCTGCTGGGTGATGGTGGAGCCGCCGCGCATGTCCTCCAGATCGTCGGCGCCGGCAATGGCATCGCGGATTTCGACAAAGTCGACGCCGTGATGGCGGCAAAAACGGCCGTCCTCGGCGATGATCACCGCGAGCGCCAGAGCCGGCGATATGCGCGAGATCGGCGTATATTGGCGATCGACCGGCTGACCGGTGAGCCAGCGCCACATCATCACCGTCGAGACGGGCCGGCCATAGGCGTAGAACGGCGTCACCGCATAGGGCAGCAGCAGCAAGGCCACCACCCCGACGACGACATACCAGAGCGGGCGCGGCAGCCGCGGCAGCCGCAGGATGTCGTGGGTGAAACTCAGCCGGTTTGCGGATCGGGCCATAGCGAAATGACATTAGCGCATCCGCGCTAGCAAAATACGAAGCCCCGCCGCGGTTCTGCCGGCGGGCGGTTTTTAACCGAAAAACGGTCCCATCCCGGGACGAGTTCCGGTCAGGCTTTGCGGGAGCGGCCACTGCGGCTAACAATGGTCGCATGGACGCCGATCCCAAGCGCGATTTTACCGACCGGCTGAACGCGGTCGCCGCAGAAACCGAGGCCCTGCTCGACCGCCTTCTCGGCGCGCAGCCGCTTGCCGGCGAAATCGCGCGCCCCGAGCGCCTGCTCAAGGCCATGCGGCATGCCGCGCTCGGCGGCGGCAAACGACTGCGTCCGTTCCTGGTGGTGGAATGCGCTGCTCTGTTTGACGCGGCGCGCGAGGGCGCATTGCTCGCCGGCGCCGCGCTCGAATGCGTGCATTGCTATTCGCTGGTGCATGACGACCTGCCGGCGATGGACAACGACGATCTGCGCCGCGGCCGGCCGACCGTGCACAAGGCCTTCGACGAGGCGACCGCGATCCTTGCGGGCGACGGGCTGCTGACTTTCGCCTTCGATGCGCTGGCGCGCGTGGAGGTGCATCCAAATCCGGCCGTGCGCATTGAATTGGTGCTGGAGCTTGCGCGCGCGGCCGGGCTCGGCGGCATGGCGGGCGGGCAGATGCTCGATCTCGCCGCCGAAGGCCGCTTCGTAGACGCGCATGCGCTGAGCCAGCAGGAGGTTGTCACCTTGCAGGCGATGAAGACCGGCGCGCTGATCCGCTTCGCCTGTCGCGCCGGTGCGATCCTCGGACAGGCCGATGCGCGCGCGCGGGAGTCGATCGACCGCTACGGCCGAACTATCGGCCAGGCGTTCCAGATCGCCGACGATCTGCTTGATGTGGAAGGCAGCACCGAAGCCCTCGGCAAGGCTGCCGGCAAGGATGCCGCCGCCGGCAAGGCGACGCTGGTCGACTTGCTCGGCATCCGAGGCGCGCGCGCCAAGCTCGACACGCTCACCGGCGACGCCGTCGATGCGCTGGCGCCGTTCGGCGGCAAGGCCGATACTCTGCGCGCCGCCGCCCGTTTCATTGCCGAACGGCGCGCCTGAGACGGCAGGCGCCGATGCCATGGCCGAAAGCAAACGCCTCAAGTCTCCGCTTCCGCCGCTGCCGATCCGCGTCTATCGGCTGCACGCGAAGCTGGCGATCTCGGCGGCCGTCGGAATCGCCGTCGCAATCCTGACGCTGCTGGTGCCGCGCGAACTGCGGCTGCCCATGCGTCTCCTGATCGGCTGGGATGGCGGTCTTGCGCTTTATCTATTTCTGACCGTCGCCACCATCTTGCCGGCGGAAGTGGCGCACATTCGCAGACGTGCGGCCGAGGAGGACGAAGGCGCTTTCGCGATCCTCGTGCTTTCGATCGGCGCGACCCTCGCCAGCCTGATCGCCGTCATCATTCTGCTCGGCGGCTCCAAGCAAGCCGCGCCAACCGAAAGCGTCCTGCAAATCCTGCTCGGCGTCGCGACCATCGTTCTCTCCTGGTCTTTCATGCATACGATCTTTTCGCTGCACTACGCGCATGAATATTATGGCGAAGGCCGCGACAAAAAGATCGGCGGGCTCAACTTTCCGGGCGACCGCGCGCCCGACTATCGGGATTTCATGTATTTCGCGCTGGTCATCGGCATGACCTCGCAAACATCCGACGTCGACATCACCAGCAAAGCCATTCGCCGAATGGCCGCCGTACATGGGTTCCTGTCGTTCTTCTTCAATTTGACCGTGCTGGCGCTGACGGTGAACATGGTGTCCAATTTGATCTAGGGCGTCCGGCGCACAAGTCGGTCGGGCGGCTTTCGAGAAAGTTCCCGCGCAAAAGACGAGCCGAGTGCGGCGATGACCGCGATCGTCCAGACCGTGCTGTTCATGATGGCGGTGCTCGCCGCGGTCGCGGTCGCCGCCAAGCGGCTCAATATCGCGCCGTCGATCCTCTTGGTGATCGCCGGCATCGGCATGGCGCTGATCCCCGGCCTGCCCAAAGTGCGGCTCGCGCCGGAGCTCGTGCTGCTGGTGATTTTGCCGCCGCTCATCTATTCCGCCGGCGTGGCCATGAGCTGGCGCGAGTTCCGCTTCAATCTGCGGCCGATCGGCCTGCTCGCTTTCGGCTGCGTGGTGTTCACCACCTGCGCGGTAGCGGCGGCCGCGCATTATCTGCTGAAATTCGATTGGGCGGTCGGCTTCCTGCTCGGCGCCATCATATCGCCGACCGATGTCGTGGCGCCGCTCGCCATCGCGCGCCAGCTCGGAGTGCCGCGCCGCATTGTCGTGGTGCTGGAAGGCGAAGGTCTCGCCAATGACGCCACCGCGCTTGTTCTTTACCGCTTCGCGGTCGCCGCGGTGAGCACCGGAACGTTCTCGCTTGAAAGAGCTTCCGTCACTTTCGTTCTGATCGTGGTTGGCGAAATCGTCTACGGGCTTGCGGTCGGCTGGCTCAGCCTGCGGCTGCGGCAATGGGCGCGCGATGCCCGCGTCGAGATCACGCTGTCGCTGATGACGCCTTACCTGTCGTTCTGGGTGCCGGCACATCTCGGCGGCTCAGGCGTGCTGGCGACCGTCGCCTGCGGCCTCTATGTGAGCTGGGTCGGGCCGCGCCTGATTCCGTCCGCCACGCGATTGCAGGGCATCTTTTTCTGGGATCTGATCGTCTATCTGATCGAAGGCTTTGTCTTCCTGATCACCGGTCTGCAGGCGCGCACACTGATCGACGAGCCGCATCGATTTCCCATCCGCGAATTGCTGATCGCAACCGCGCTGACGACGCTGATCGCGATCGTGGCGCGCTACATCTGGATGTTCCCCGCCACCTATATTCCACGCTGGGCGAGCGCCTCGTTGCGCAAGCGCGACCCCTCGCCGCAGTGGCAAGCCCCATTCTTTCTCGCCTTCACCGGAGTGCGCGGCGTCGATTCGCTCGCCGTGGCGCTCGCCATTCCCTACACCGTGGTCAACGGCGATCCGTTTCCGCACCGCGAATTGATCTTGTTCATTACCTTCGGCGTCATCATCATCACGCTGATCGGCCAAGGCTTGACGCTGCCCGCGGTCGCGCGCTGGCTGGGCTTGACGCGCCTGGCGCAAGAAGAACGCGACGGCGAAATCCAGGCCGAACTCGAGGCGCGGGTGGCGGCGCTCGCGGAAGTCGAGAAGCGGCTGGAGAAATTCGTCGAGGAGCGCGAGCTGCCGGAGGAAGTGATCGAGCTGTTGCGCACGCGTAATCGCAGCCGCACGCAAATCTTGCCCAAGGACATGAACGAAGGGCTTGATTATATGCGGCTGTCCGCGAGCCTCAAGAAAGAGCTGATCGATGCCGAACGCGACTTCATCTACGAGCTGTTGCGCGACGGCAAGATCACCGACGAGGCGAGGCGGCGCATCGAATATGAGCTCGACCTGGAGGAGGCGAGCGTCGCCAATCGCGGCGCCGACGGCGGGGGGTGGATGTAACGCGTGCGTCACCGCCCGTGTTCTTGGCGGCCCCGGGCAGGCCGGCGTCCCTTTTTTCCGTCCCCAAAAAGGGGAATGGAGCGCCGGGAGGCGCCAGGGGCTTGCGAGGCCCCTTTGAGCAGCCCTTGCGATCGGGCCGCCCGCGCGCCGTGCGAAGGCGCGCGCACCCCTTGCGATCGGGGTGCTGCGCCTCCCGGCGCTCCATCCACCAGCGCCATTGTCGGGCGCCGGGCCTTGTTCGTTCATCGCGCGCCACTCGAGATGACGCGCGGGGCCGGACAAGGCGCGATCAATATAAACGCGATTTGGCGAGCGGGGATAATTTTTTTTCGATGCTTGTACCCGGCCCTTCGGCCACTGCCGAACGTAAAGCGCGTGGGCACTTGTGTGCATGCAGGCGAGCGAGCGAGGGACTCGAAGGTCCCTTGCTCGCCCGAGCTGCAGTTTAGTGGACGGTACGCAGCGGTCCAAACAGATCCGGGAAGGTGGCCGTGTTCAGAACCTGGACGCCGGCGTTGTGCTCGCCGTTGAACGGCGTCACGGTGTTGGCGCAGCCCGCCTTTACGGCGTCGGCGGGCGAATTGAACCACAAGCCGAGATGATACATCTGGATAGGCTTGGTTTGTGGGTTGCTGTTGGCGTCGCTTGGGAAGACCACGGGAGCTGGCGCGACCCCCGGCGCAACGACGAAGGTTTCGATGCTGAAGACGCCGACGAAGTCAGCGACGCCGCGGCCGAAATTATCCGTGTCAACGTCGCCTTGATACCAGGACATGCCGAAAGGCGCTTTCGGCACTTGAATCACGAAGAGATCGAAGCCTGTATTCTTCGGCAGGCCGAAGACTTCGACGTGCATGTTCTGCAGGGCGCCAACTGTCGAGATTGTCACGCGGCCGAACGAGCCCTTCCCGCATGCTGGCGAAGATTGCGTCATCAAGAATGTAACGTTGTTTGCAGCCGGAGCGCTTATTGGGCATAACGCCATTACGGCTGCAAAGACAGCCGCAGCGAACGATGCATATTTCATGTAACTCCCCCTGATAATGCGGAGTTATCCGCACCCTATCTTCTTAAATGCAGTCCCTCCGCATGGTTGTTTAGGAAATTTGCAGGCCAAAGCGTAATGCACGGCTATAAGAGCGGCAATAGGGATTCACTCGCTCGGCCTGACTTCGTTCTCCCCCGCCGGCATCGGCTCGGCCGCGGCGACCTCCCCGGGGGCCGGCACCAGCGGCGGCTGATCGGCTTGCTCGGCGCCCATCAGTCCCTGTTCCTTGGCCTCGTGCTTGGCTTCCTCCCAAGCCTTCTCGGCCGCCGATTTTGCCACCGCCTTGCCTTTTTCCCATTGCTCTTCCGCCGCTTGCGCGGCGCTGCGCTTGACCTCGTCGCTCGCTTCGCCGAGCCAGCGATCTTCCGCTTCGCTCTTGGGCAAAGCCGCGCCGATGGCGGCGCCCAGCGCAACGCCGATGCCGGCAAGCACCAAAGGCTCCTCCTTGAGGAAGGCGGCGATGCTGCCTGCGCCGCCGGCGGCGCTCGAGCCGACGGCCGAGGCCGAACGGCCGATTGCGCCGGCTGCCTGGCGCGCACCGCTCGCGGTCTTGCCGTAGATGTCGGCGGCAGCGCCATAGGCGGCCGCATAGGCGTCGGCTGCGGAGCCGGAGACTGACGACCCCGTGTTAAGCGCGCGCTCGGAAAGCTCTGACGCTGTTTGGCGGGCGCTGTCCGCCCAATCGTTTGCGGTAGCGCCGGCGTTCTCCGCCATGTCGGAAACGGCGGATGAAGTTTCCTCGCTCAGTTCTTTGCTTGCCTGCGCGCCGCGCCGCAACGCATCGGAAATCGCCGCGGCGGCATCGGATATCGCCGCGCCCCCATTGACGCGAGGCGCGCGACCCATCATCAGCCAGGCGACGCCCGCCCCGATCAGCGCAACGGGGATTGGATTGTCGACCGCCTGCTGGCCGAGATTGCGCACGAACTGCCCGGCGCGGCCGTCGCGCGCGAAATCGAACATTTCGTCCACCAGCTGGCCCGGCGTCAGGCGTTCGCGCAATTCGGCGAGCGAATCGATGATCTGGCCGCGCGTCTGTTCGGCTTCGCGTTCAAGCTGCTCGCTGGTAGTCATGGTCTCTCCTCACCTGACGCTTCGCGACCGAAGCGTCTTCTTGCAATTGACGGATGGTCTTGTTCGGCATCAGCCGCTTGGGTTTCAGCCGCCCGGCGCCGACCAGAAGGAAGATCAAGCCGATGATGAAGACGGCGCCGCCGACGATGAGCGCCGACCAATAAGCGGCAAGACCGGTCGTCTCCAGGCCGGTCACCGCCGCTTCCAGCAGCACGACCAGCGCCGGCATCAGCAGCACCGCGCCCACGACGACGAGCGTGAGCGCGCCGCCCATGCTGGAAAGCTTCTCGGACATTTCGGCGCGCGCCAGTTCGCCTTCCTTGCGCACCAGGTCGGTGAACTGGGCCAAAAGGTCGGCGAGGATTGCCGGTATCGATCGTTCGGAATGAAGCGCCATGATCGCCTCCCGCTAATGGTTGGAACTTTTCAGGAAGCGCGACAGCGCGAAGCCCGCCACGACCGATCCGGCGAAAGCGGCGGCCGGCTGCTTGCGGGCGAAGCGATCGAGCCGCGCGAAAATAGCGTCAACGCTGCTGTTCTTGAGGCGCGTCGACACGCTCTCGATTTCATCGGCGGCCGCGTGGATATAGCTCGCCGCTCCCGGCATTTCCTTGCTGACCTCATCGGCGGCGCCGTGCACCGCGCGGCCCATCGCGCCGACGCGTTCGGCGCCCGCAGTCTTTTGTTCCTCGGCGATCTCGCGCGCCTTGTTCTTGACCGATTCGGCCGCGCTGCCGAACAAGCCTTGCGCGCCCGAGCCGCCCGAGCCGCCGTTGTGCGGCGCGTTGCGCTGCGCGAAATCGGCCGGCGTCGCGGCGGGATTTACTTCGGCCATGGTTTTCTCCTTCGCAATAACCGGCGCGCTGCCGCGAAGCACGGCGCGCAGCGATCCATAAAATTTGCTCTGCGATGCTAACCGCGCGTGGCCGATCCTGTTCCCAACACCGTCACGATTTGGTCGCATATCGCGGGGCATCGGCCGAACGGGCGCGACAAGTTGCCAATGAGTTTCAACGCGCCTGCAGGTTTCGGCGTCCGCGCGCTGATCGCCTCGGCGCGCGTGGCATGTCTTTTGACATATGCAAAACCTTTGAGGAGGGCATGGTGAAAAAGAAAACCAGTACGAAAGCGGAGACCAAGCCAGCCGCCAAGATCAAAACCCTGCCTTGGGATTCGGCGCGCTATCTGCAGAGCAAGCAAGACATTGCGGACTATCTAGAGGCCGTGCTCGAAGACGGTGACCCGAAGCTGATCACGCATGCGCTCGGCATTATCGCACGCTCAAAAGGCATGGCCGAGATCGGCCGCGCCGCCGGGCTTGGACGCGAAAGCCTTTACAAAGCGCTGTCGGCGCGTGGCAATCCAGAATTCGCGACTGTCTTGAAGGTGATCCACGCGCTTGGTTTGAAGCTGAAGGTGGCGGCGTAGGGAGCAAGGCCGCACCATTGACATCATCCTATTTTGAGCTACATTGTAGCTCAAGGAGGTATCTTATGGCCGAAAATGCCGTCGTCCGCGCGCGCATCGACGCGCGCATCAAGAACGAAGCTTCTGCGGTCCTGGGCGCTATGGGGCTCACCGTCTCCGACGCCTTCCGCCTGTTGATGGTGCGCATCGCCAAGGACAAGGCGCTGCCCTTTGCGCCGCTGGTGCCCAACGAGGAAACGATTGAAGCGATTAAGGCAGCACGCCGCGGCGAGCTTGTGACCGTTGATTCGACGGACGAGTTGCTCGCGAGCTTGAATGCGGACGATTAGCTACACGAACCGCTTCAAGCGCGATTACAAACGCGAGAAGGCCGGCCGCCACGGCAAGACGCTCGATGCCGAGCTCGCGAAAGTCGTCGATCTGCTGAAGGCCGACATTTCGCTGCCGCGTCGATATTTCGATCATCCACTGTCCGGCGAGTGGATTGATTGCAGGGATTGCCACTTAATGCCGGACCTCGTGCTGATCTACTGGAAGCCTGATAAGGATAGCTTGGAGCTCGTGCGGCTTGGGTCGCATAGCGAGTTGGGCCTGTGAGCGGGCGGCAAACTACTTAGCGCTATTCCTACCGGAAAAGACGGCGGCACTAGAATGAGGGACCGGCCACGGCTTTCAGACGTCTCCAAACGTTCTCAGAAATATCATTTCGTCACACGGCACCGAGTGCGCAGACGAGGTCCCTGCACTTTGCTCCTCTTCGGAAAGGTACTGATATTTGATCCAGTCTTGTGCAAACTTTTGGAAGTCAATTGCCGTCATCGCTCGATCGCCAAGTGAGCGGAGATGATACTACCTACTCCGCCGCCGTGCGCGCGCCCGTGCCGAAACGCCGCTCGATGTAATCGATCACCATCTGCTTGAAATCGCCGGTCAGCGTCGGACCGCGCAAGGTGGCCGCCTTCTTGCCGTCGATGAACACCGGCGCGGTCGGCTGCTCGCCGGTGCCGGGCAGCGAGATGCCGATATCGGCGTGCTTTGACTCGCCCGGGCCGTTGACGATGCAGCCCATCACCGCGACGTTGAGCGTCTCGACGCCCGGGTAGCGCGTCTTCCATGCCGGCATCGAGTCGCGGATGAAGCCCTGGATGTCGGCGGCCAGTTCCTGGAACGTGGTCGAGGTGGTGCGGCCGCAGCCGGGGCAGGCCGCGACCAGCGGCACGAAGGTGCGCAGCCCCATGGTCTGCAGCAGCTCCTGCGCCACCTGCACCTCGCGCGTGCGGTCGCCGCCCGGCTCGGGCGTCAGCGAGATGCGAACGGTGTCGCCGATGCCCTGCTGCAGCAGCACGCCCATGGCGGCGGAGGAAGCGACGATGCCCTTGGTGCCCATGCCGGCTTCGGTCAGGCCGAGATGCAGCGCGTAATCGGAACGGCTCGCCAGCATCGTGTAGACCGCGATCAGGTCCTGCACGGCAGAAACCTTGGCCGACAGGATGATGCGGTTCTTCGGCAGGCCGAGCTCTTCCGCGCGCGCGGCCGACAGCAGCGCCGACTGCACCATGGCTTCGTGCGTCACCTCGCGCGCGTCGCGCGGGTTCTCCGACTTCGCGTTCTCGTCCATCAAGCGCGTGAGCAGCTCCTGATCGAGCGAGCCCCAGTTGGCGCCGATGCGTACCGGCTTGTTGTGCTTGATCGCCATCTCGATGATGGCGGAGAACTGCCGGTCTTTCTTGTCCTTGAAGCCGACATTGCCGGGATTGATGCGATATTTGTCGAGCGCCTCGGCGCAGCCGGGATATTCGGCGAGCAGCTTGTGGCCGATGTAGTGGAAGTCGCCGACGATCGGCACGTTAACGCCCATCTTGGCGAGCCGCTCCTTGATGCGCGGCACGGCTTCCGCCGCCTCGTCGCGGTCGACGGTGATGCGCACCAATTCGGAGCCGGCGCGCGCGAGCGCCGCCACCTGCCGCGCGGTCGCCTCCACGTCGGCGGTGTCGGTATTGGTCATCGACTGCACGATGATCGGCGCGCCGCCGCCGACCAGCACGCCGCCGACGTCGACTGCGACAGATTTGTGACGTTCCTGCGCGGCTGTGCTCATCGGATGCTCCGGAACCAGTGGACTGCCAGACAAATAGGACACGGTCAACGCAGGCGAAAGGCCTCCATTTCTGCGTCATTCCGGGGCGCGCGCGAAGCGCGAACCCGGAATCCAGACAAAGACGCAAGAGATTGCATCTGGATTCCGGGTTCCGGCCTTCGGCCTGCCCCGCAATGACTGTAATTACCGCACCCTGTTCACCAGGATCAGCCCGCCGGCGACCAGCGCCACGGCCGCGGCGAAGGCCGGCGTCAGCGGCTCGCCCAGCACCAAGTGACCGGCGGCGACGCCGAACAGTGGGGTCAGGAACGTGAACGCGGAAAGACGGCTGGCCGAATAGCGCACCACCAGCGCAAACCAGATGACGAAAGTGACGCTCACCACCCATACCGTCTGATAGGCGAGCGCGCCGAGCGCCACGGCCGACGGCGCATGCGGAATACGTTCGCCGAGCGCATAAGCCGCGAGCGCCATCATCGGCGCCGAGACCACGAGCTGGTACAGCATCACTTTCTCGGACGAGATGCGGCTGAGCGAGCTTGCCTTGATGATCAGCGTGGTGGCGGCCCAGAGCAGCGCGGCGCATACGATCATCACGTCGCCGAGAACTTGGCGCGGATCGAGCGCCGGCGTCGGCACGCCGAAAGCCACGATCATGCCGGCGAAAGACAAGCCGAGCCCGAGCCATTGCGGCAGGCGGAAGCGGTCGGCCGGCAGAAAAATGCGGCCGCCGAGCACGACAAAGAACGGCGCGAGATAGATGAACAGGGTCGCGCGCGTGGCGGTGGTGTAGACCAGGCCCCGGTAGATCAGGATGAACTCGGCGCCGAACAGCGCGCCGGCGATCAGACCCGGGATGAGCGTGCCGTCGCGCGCCAGCAGCCGAATGCCGCGCGATTTGGCGATGGCGACGACGATCAGCGCGGCGCCGAGCGAGCGGATGGTCGACTGGATGAGCGGCGGGATGTCGTGAATGGCGAGCTTCACCGAAACCTGGTTGAAGCCCCACGACAGGCACAGCATCACGACAATGGCCGCCGCCAGCGGATCGAGCGGACGCGTGACGTGGTGATGAGCGGATGGCGATGAGGACACTGTGGAGTTCCAGCGGGCGGACGTTTTAGCGTGCCAAATCGTGAGAGGCTATAAGCGGCGTTATGCGCGGGCTTGACCCGCGCGTCCATGATGAGTGGCAGCATATGGAAACGTTACGTAATCCGCATTTACTGAACTGCCTCGTGGATTGCCGGGTCAAGCCCGGCAATGACCGGACTTTATTTGCAATGCGCGCAGACGCCGGAGATCTCGATCACCGGCGTCTTCGGCGTGAAGCCGGCCGCGCGTGAGGCGCTGCGGATCGTCTCGGCGACCGCGGCACTCGCTGCTTCGCCCACCGCGCCACATTTCTCGCAGATGAAGAACACGACCGGATCGCCGCTCTCGTGATTGTGCACGCAAGCGACGAAAGCGTTGCGGCTTTCGATGCGGTGCACGAGGCCCTGCGCGCGCAAAAAGTCGAGCGCGCGGTAGATGGTGATCGGCGCCGGGCGGGCGCCGCGCGCCGCCAAGCGATCGATCAGCTCGTAAGCGCCGAGCGGCCGATGGCTGGCGAGCAGCGCCTCCAGCACCTTTCGGCGCATGGGCGTGAGCCGCTCCTTGCGCGCCGCGCAGATCGCCTCGGCGTGGCCAATGGCGTCGCTCGCGCAACGCTCATGATCGTGATTGGGCGCCGGGAACACCGTTCGCAAGGATGCTTTCTTGGTCACGTCAATATCCGCCTTGGCCGCTAAATGTAACGCTTGTCGGGCAAATTGCGAAAAGCTGATACCGCCCGCGAATATATATTGCACTGCAACAAAAATAAGGGCACTTTCCGCCCCCTCATTCAGACAACGGTTGCGCGGCCCGAGGCCGCCGGCGCCAGGCGCCAATAACCACGAGGATATTCCATGCTCAAAGGCAAGACCGCGTTGGTTACCGGCTCGACCTCGGGGATCGGCCTCGCCACCGCCCGCGCGCTGGCGCAGGACGGCGCCAATATCATGCTCAACGGTTTCGGCGATGCGGCGGCAATCGAGAAGGAGCGCTCCGGACTAGAAAAGAAGTTCGGCATCAAGGCGCTTTATTCGCCCGCCGACATGAGCAAGCCGGCCGAGATCGCCGAGCTGATCAAAACGACCGAGCAGAAATTCGGTTCGCTCGACGTGCTGGTGAACAATGCCGGCATTCAGCACGTCGCCAATATCGAGGATTTCCCGGTCGAAAAATGGGACGCCATCATCGCGATCAACCTCTCGTCCTCGTTCCATACCATCCGCGCCGCGCTGCCCGGCATGAAAAAACGCGGATGGGGCCGCATCATCAACATCGCTTCCGCGCATGGCCTGGTCGCGAGCGGGCAAAAGGTCGGCTATGTCGCGGCCAAGCACGGTCTCGTCGGCCTCACCAAGGTGGTGGCGATCGAGACCGCCAACGCCGGTGTCACCTGCAACGCCATATGCCCAGGCTGGGTGCTCACGCCATTGGTGCAGAAACAGATCGACGACCGCGCCAAGGCGTCGGGCAAATCGGTGCGCGAGGAGGAAATTGCCTTGCTGTCGGAGAAACAGCCGATGCATTCCTTCACCAAGCCGGAAAACATCGGCGCGCTCACCGTGTTCCTGTGCAGCGAAACGGCCGCCACCATCACCGGCTCGGCCTATTCGATCGATGGCGGCTGGGTCGCGCAGTGACGGATCGTCGTCCCGGGCGAGCGGAGCGAGACCCGGGACCCAGTACTCCGTGTCCTTTCGATAGGCTTCGGAGTACTGGGTCCCCGCTTTCGCTGGGACGACAGTTGCGGGCGTGGCGGCGCCGGGAATATTCGGTGTCCTAATGATCGACTTCCTCGCGCGCGCCTTTGGCGGCGACAAGTCCGGCAAATCGCCGGAGAAGAAGCTCATCAATCTGGCGCTGCAGGGCGGCGGCGCGCACGGCGCCTTCACCTGGGGCGTGCTCGATCATCTCATCGAGGACGGCCGGCTGACGGTGGAAGGCATTTCCGGCACCTCGGCCGGCGCGGTCAACGCCGTGATGCTGGCGGATGGGCTCAAGCGCGGCGGTGCCGCCGAAGCGCGCAAGCGGCTCGCCGATTTCTGGCGCGCCGCGAGCCTCGGCGGCGACCTGCCGGCGGTGCAGCGGGCGATTCTCAACCGGCTGTTCTCGCTGTTGCCCAGCACGGACTCGCCGACCTTCAACTGGCTGAACGCCTGGTCGAAATATCTCTCGCCCTATGACCTCAATCCGCTCAACATCAACCCGCTCAAGGACCTGATCGAGCGCTTCGTCGATTTCGAGGGCTTGCGCGCCGATGAGCGGCAGATTTTCATCGCCGCCACCAATGTGCAGACCGGGCGGCTGCACATCTTTCCGCACGAAAAGATTTCCGCCGAGGCGGTGATGGCCTCGGCCTGCCTGCCCGCCGTTTTTCGCGCGGTGGAGATCGACGGCGTGCCCTATTGGGACGGCGGCTATCTCGGCAATCCGGTGCTTTATCCGTTCTTCCGCTCGACCAACACCGAGGACGTGCTGATCGTGCAGATCAATCCGCTGGTGCGCAAGAAGGTGCCGCATTCGACGCGCGAAATTCTCGGCCGCGTCAACGAGATCACCTTCAATTCATCGCTGCTGTCGGAATTGCGCGCCATCGAGTTCGTCAACCGGCTGATCGATCAGGGCCGCGTGCCGCACGGCACCGGGCCGAACGAATACCGCAAGATCAAGGTGCACCGCATTGTGTTGGAGGGCCTGGGCGAGCGTTTCTCCTCGGCCACCAAGCTGCGCAACGACTATGAATCTTTCGAACTCCTGCGCAAGCTCGGCCAGCGCTCGGCGCGCCGCTTTCTCGACGCGCATTACGACGACATCGGCATGCGCTCAAGCATCGATCTCAAGGCCGAGGTGCATGCGGAGGGATAGTTACCTCTCCCCGCTTGCGGGGAGGTCGAAGTTCGAGCGAAGCGAGAACGTCGGGTGAGGGGGCGCAGCCGCAACGCTCAGAATTGCCGCGACGCCCCCTCACCCCGACCCTCTCCCCGCAAGCGGGGAGAGGGAGCGCGCGCCCGTGCTATACTTCCCCGCATGTCCGACCTCACCGCCGAAATCGGCCAGACCCAGCTCGACATCATCGTCGCCGACATCACCACGCTCGACGTCGATGCCATCGTCAATGCGGCCAACCGCTCGCTGCTGGGCGGCGGCGGGGTGGACGGCGCCATTCATCGCGCCGCCGGACCGGAATTGCTCGCCGAGTGCAAGACGCTGGGCGGCTGCGAGACCGGCTCGGCCAAGATCACCAAAGGCTACCAGCTGAAGGCCAAGCACGTGATCCATGCGGTCGGGCCGGTATGGCACGGCGGCGGCAAGCACGAAGACGAATTGCTCGCCGGCTGCTACCGCACCGCGCTCGATCTCGCCGCCGCGCATCACCTGAGCTCGATCGCCTTCCCGGCGATCTCCACCGGCGTTTATCATTTTCCGCCCGACCGCGCCGCGCGTGTCGCGGTCGGCACGGTAGCGGCGGAAATCGCCGCGCGCCCGCGCGGCATGCAGCGCGTCGTGTTCTGCTGCTTTTCGGCCGAGAGCGCCGAGCATCATAAAAATGCGTTCGGGGAATTAGGGCTGGTGTGATTTCTCGGCCGTCGTCCCGGGCGAGCGAAGCGAGACCCGGGACCCAGTACGCCGCAGCCTATCGAGAGCACACGGTGTACTGGGTCCCCGCCTTCGCGGGGACGACAACAGAAACTTACGCTCGCGGCTCCACGTCCAACCGCACGATCCAGTTCTCCAAATTTGGTTTCGCCGCCGGGTAGAGGCGCAAGACCTCCGGATCGTGCCCCGGCACCATATGCCGGCGCGAGGATGAAAGCTTGAGCAGCGTCTTGTAGCCTTCGAGCGTATCGCCGACGCTGTAGGTGATCGGAAACACGCGGCCCTCGTCGATGTGCGAATAGAGGTGGCAGCTGTCGGAGGCGACCACCACATAGCCGCGCTGCGTCTTCACCCGCACGCATTGCAGGCCCTTGGAGTGGCCGCCGAGCTTGTGCACGGTGACGCCGGGCGCCAGCTCTTCGACGCCGTCGTGGAATTCGACGCGATAGGCGTAGACCTTGCGCAGCATGGCATGCACATCATCCTCGCTGAACGGGATGCGCAGCGTCTGGTGGCACATGCAGCGGCCGGTGCAATAGGCCATCTCGGTGTCCTGCACGTGGTAACGCGCATTGGGGAACAGGTCGTAGTTGCCGGCGTGATCCCAATGCATGTGGGTGGCGACGACGTGATCGACCTTGTCGGGCTCGACGCCGAGCGCCTGCAGGCCTTCGCCCACCGGGTGGAGAATTTTGCGCCCGCGTTCCTTGGCCGCCACCTCGTCGAAGCCGGTGTCGCAGACGAACACGCCGTGCGGGCCTTTGATCACCCAGACGTAATAGGCGATCGAGGTCATCTCGTCGTGCGGATCGCCGAAGATGTAGTTCTCCGAGCGCATGCGCGAATGCTCGGCATAGCGGATGGCATAGACCTCGTGGATGTCGCCGCTCATGGCTTGCTCCCGGCTTTGCCGACCACGACGCCGGCGCGGCGCTCGATCGGTTGAATGACGGTGGTGAAATCGGCATTGCCGCCGATCTCACTGTTGGCGGCCTCCCAGGCGCCGACCACCGCGCTCATAATCTCGTGCGGCGCATCCAGCGCCTTGGCTTCGGCCAGCGCCAGCCGCACGTCCTTGAGCATCAGCGCGGTGGCAAAGCCGAGATTGAAGCTGCGCGGCAGGATGGCCTTGGGAAACTTGTCGGTCGAGGCGGTGTTGCGGCCGGAGCCGGCATTGATGACGTCGATCATGACCGCCGGATCGAGCCCGGCCTTAACGCCCATCACCACCGCTTCCGAGGTGGCAGCCATCGCGGTGGCGGAAAGGAAATTATTGGCGAGCTTCATGGTCTGGCCCATGCCGGCGCGATGGCCGATCACGAACACCTTGCCGAACACCGCGAGCGCGTTTTTGACCGCGTCGATATGCTCCGGCGGCCCCGACACCATCACCGCCAGCGTGCCTTTCTGAGCGCCGGCGACGCCGCCCGACACCGGCGAGTCGACTTGCGCGATGTTCTTTTTGGCGAGCGCGGCGGCAATCTCCGCCGCGACTTGCGCGCCGGTGGTCGAGAGGTCGACGAAGCGCTTGACGCGCTTGCCCTCGATGACGCCGCCCTCCCCGGTCGCCACCTTGGCGACGACCGGCGGCTCCGGCAGGCTCGCCAGCACGGTCTCCACGCGGTCGGCGACATCGGCCGGCGAGGAGGCAAGCTGCGCACCCAGGGCGACGAACGGCGCCACCGCGTCATTGCGCGTGTCGTAGACGACGAGCCTGTGCCCGGCCTCGATCAGCCGCCGCGCCATCGGCGCACCCATGTTGCCTAATCCGATGAAGCCGATGTCCATGGCGTGTCCGTCCCTTGTCGTCTTTCTTGGCGCGTCTCTTGGCGTGCGACTTTGCCCGAGGCGATTGGCGGCGTCACCACCCGGCGCGTCATTGCGAGCCTGCGTGACGCGCGCCGGCAAGGGGACGCAAACCGCCTATCGGCCCGGGATTACGGCTTCGCGGCTCCGCTACAGGGTCAGGAACGATAAACCACTGTGCAAAAGACTTATTGACCCTTATTATAAGCATGCTTATTATAAGCCAATGATCGAAACCGGACTTGCTATGCCGCAACGCACGATCCAACGCGAAATCGCCTTTTCCATCATGGACGTAGCCAGATTGCTGCGCACCTATGCCGATCAGCGGGCGCGCCAATACGGCATGACCCGGGCGCAATGGGCGGTGCTGTTCCGGCTCGACCGTTCGGAAGGCCTCAAGCAATCGGAACTCGCCGAGCTGCTCGATTTGCAACCGATCACCCTGACCCGCCTGCTTGACCGGCTGGCCGAGAACGGCTTGATCGAGCGCCGCCCCGATCCGAACGACCGGCGCGCCAACCGGCTGTTCCTCACGCCGGCGGCGCGGCCATTGCTCGAACGTCTCACCACGCTCGGCGAGGACATGATGGAAACCGTGCTCGCCGGCCTCGATGTCCAATCGATCGAACGCATGCTCGGCGAGCTCGGCACGCTGCGCGAGAACCTGCGCGGCGCCATCAATCGCAACCATTCGCAGCACGAAGAAGCTGTCGCCGGTTAACCCATGAGCGAAAAATCCCTGAAGATCGTTCCCGCTCCCGAGGCGAAGACGACGCCGCGGGCCGAGCCCCCGGCAGCCGGGCAGACCGCGCCCGTCGCCAAGCCGGGGCGCAAGCAGCTGCGCATGATCCTGCTGGTCGTGATCCCGTTGGTCGCGCTGTTGGCCGGCGGCGTGTTCTATCTCATGGGCGGGCGCTACATCTCCACCGACAACGCTTATGTCGGCGCGCAGAAGGTGCTGATCACGCCCGATATCTCCGGCAAGATCACCCATGTCGCCATCGTCGAAGGCCAGCACGTCAAGCCGGGCGACGAGCTGTTCACGCTCGATCCCGAGCCCTACCGCCTGGCGCTGGCGCAGGCGAAAGCCAAGCTCGAAGCCGCGCGCGTCGATTACGACAAGCTGAAGACCAATCTCAAATCGCTCACCACGCTTGCCGACCTGGCGACGAAAAACGTCGAGCTCAAGCAGCGTGATGTCGACCGCAAGCGCAAGCTGTGGAACAGCCAGTCCGGCTCGCAGGCCGACGTCGATACTGCCGGCTCGAATATGCTGACCGCGGAGCTGCAGGCGCGCTTTACCGCCCAGCAGCGCGACTCGACGCTCAATCAATTGCTCGGCAATCCCGACCTGCCGCTCGCCGAATTCCCCGAATACGCGCTGGCCAAGGCCGCGGTCGAGGACGCGCAACGCAATCTCGACCACACCGTACTGCGCGCGCCGATCTCCGGCACCGCCACGCAAGTCGATAATATTCAACTCGGCCGCTTCGTCGTCGCGGGCACGCCGGTGCTCAGCGTGATCGACGATCAGGATCCCTGGGTCGACGCCAATCCGAAGGAAACCGACATCACTTTTCTTCGCGTCGGACAGAAGGCGACGCTGGAGGTCGACAGCTTTCCCGACCACACCTTCCACGGCAAGGTAGTGGCGGTCAGTCCCGGCACCGGCGCGCAATTCTCCATTCTGCCGCCGCAGAACGCCACCGGAAACTGGGTCAAGGTGGTGCAGCGGGTGCCGGTGCGCATCGCCTTCGACAAGGACGAGGACACGCGTCTCTTGCGCTCCGGCATGAGCGTGGTGGTGGATATCGATACCGGCCACAGCCGGCTGCCGACTTTCTTCGCGCAGGCGAAAGAGCCGGCAAAGCCGAAGTAGACGCTGAAATGTCCGGCCGCCCTGCATTCTCCGTTCGGGCTATGCGTGGCCGCTGGGTTGCCGCTTGCGCGGGAACGAACGGTGTTTGTTGCGACGCCGCGATCAACAATGAAAGCCGGGCATAAATGAGCGCGCACTTCGCGTCGATGTCGCCCCAGCTGCGGCGGATGCTGGTGACGGTCTGCGCCATGACCGCCACCATCATGCAGGCGCTGGACACCACCATCGCCAACGTGGCGCTGCCCTATATGCAGGGCTCGCTTTCGGCCTCGCTCGATCAGATCAACTGGGTGCTAACCTCCTATATCGTCGCCGCCGCGATCATGACGGCGCCGATCGGCTGGCTCGCCGACCGCTTCGGCCGCAAGAAGCTGTTCGTCGTGTGCGTCGCCGGCTTCACGCTTGCCTCGTTCATGTGCGCGCTGGCGCAGAACATCGAGCAGATGGTGCTGTTCCGCCTGCTGCAGGGCATGGCCGGCGCCGCCTTGGTGCCGTTGTCGCAGTCGGTGCTGCTCGACTCCTATACGGTCGAGGAGCGCGGCTCCGCCATGGCGATCTGGGGCATCGGCGTGATGCTCGGCCCGATCATGGGGCCGACGCTGGGCGCCTGGCTCACCGACAATTACTCCTGGCATTGGGTGTTCCTGATCAACCTGCCGATCGGCATCGGCACCGTGATCGGCATGCTGCTGTTCATGGAGGAGACGCAGCGCCACGAGCATCTGCGCTTCGACTGGTTCGGCTTCATCGCGCTCGCCATCGGCATCGGCTCGTTGCAGCTGCTGCTCGACCGCGGCGAACAGGTCGGCTGGTTCGAGTCGAGCGAGATCTGGATCGAGGCGATCATATCGGTGGTCGGCTTCTACTACTTCTTCGCCCACTCATTGACGACGCCCGAGCCGTTCATTCGTTTCGACCTGTTCAAGGACCGCAACTTCGTCAGCGGCACGGTATTCATGGTGGTGATCGGCGTGGTGCTGTTCGGCACCATGGCGCTGGTGACACCGTTCATGCAGAACCTGCTCGGCTTTCCGATCCAGACCGCCGGCTTCCTGCTCGGCTCGCGCGGCGTCGGCACGCTGCTCACCATGATGGTGGCGCCGCGGCTGATGCGCCTCTTGGAGACGCGCTATCTGATCGTCATCGGACTTTTGTGCACCGGCGGCACGCTCTACTACATGACCGGCTTTTCACTCGACACCACGCAGACGACGATCGTGATCGTCAGCATCATCCAGGGCGTCGGCCTCGGACTCTTGTTTGTGCCGATCACCACGGCGGCCTTCCTGACGCTGCCGGGAAACCTGCGCAACAGCGGCACCTCGATCCTCACGCTGGTGCGCAATATCGGCTCGTCGGTGGGTATCTCGATGGTGATCGCCAACCTGACCGACAAGACCATCGAGATGCATGCACGGCTGACCGAATCGTTGACGCCGTTCAATGACGCGCTGCAAATGCCGGATGTCGCCGAGCATCTGAATGTCCACAGCCAAAGCGGGCTCGCGTTGCTCGACAGTATCGTTACCCAGCAGGCGGCGCTGATCGCCTATCTCAACGACTACAAGCTGCTGATGGTGCTGACGCTGGCGATGATTCCGCTGGTGATGATCATTCGCGCCGCCGGCCAGACGCCGCCGGCCGCGAAGGCGGACGCGGCGATCGACTGAGATTCGTGTTTTTGACAACCGCGGTCCCGGGTCTGCAGCGCATCACTTCGTGCTGCGCTGCGCCTGGGACACGAGATCGCCGAACTCCCTCCTGATCATCTCCGTGTGCTCGCCCAGCGCCGGGATCGGCCCGTAGCGGCGTTCTTCGCCGGCGCGGATCGGGGCCGGCGCCGGCATCGACACCGGGCCGCTCGGCGAGGCGACGCTGATGCGCCGCAAGTGCGGATGCCGGGCCAGCGCCGCCGTGTAGTTGACGCGCGCGAAGGCAATATCGGCGGCGGCGAGTCTGGCCTCAAGCTCGGCAATATCCATGGAGCCGAAAGACGCCTGTACGCGCCCGTCGGTCTCTGGGCGGCGTTTCACGCGCTCGACGACGGTGGCGAAATGCGGATCGGCGGCGAGCGCCGCATCTTGCATGACCTTCTCAGCCAGCACGCGCCATTCGCGGTCGTTCTGAATCGAGATCAGGATGTCGACGCCGTCGCGGCTCTTGAACACGCCATAGGGCGAGATCGAAGGATGCGCGAGGCCGATGCGTTGCGGCGGCTTGCCGCCTTCGGTATGCAAGAGCGGCACCGTCATCCAATCGGCCATCGAGTCGAACAAGGAGACGCTGATGGCTTCGCCCTCGCCTTCGCGCTCACGCGCAAGCAAGGCTTCGAGGATCGCCTGATAGGCGTTCATGCCGGTCGCCACGTCGACCACCGAAACACCGACGCGGGCCGGCGCTTCCGGCCCGCCGGTGACGGAAGACAAGCCGCTGTCGGCCTGGATCAAGAGATCATAGGCCTTGCGCTGCGCGTAAGGGCCGCTCTCGCCGTAGCCCGAGATCGAGCAGCAGATGAGGCGCGGATAATCCCGGCGCAGCCGCGCAATGGCGAAGCCGAGCTTGCCGATGGTTCCGGGCTTCAAGTTCTGCACGAACACGTCGGCTTTGCCGAGCATGGCTTCGAGCAGCGCCTTGTCCGCGGGCTTGCCGAGGTCCAGCACCACCGACTGCTTGCCGCGATTGAGCCAGACGAAATAGGCGCTCTCGCCGTGCACCAGCGCGTCGTAACCGCGTGCGAAGTCGCCCTCCGGCCGTTCGACCTTGATCACGCGCGCGCCGGCGTCGGCCAGCCGGCAGGTGCAGGTCGGCGCCGCCACCGCTTGCTCGACCGAGACGACAAGGAGGCCTGAAAGGGGAAGGGTCGCCACGGCTTACCTCTCCCCGCTTGCGGGGAGAGGCCGGTTCCCGCCGGAGGCGGGAACCGGGTGAGGGGGCGACGCCTCATGCAGAGTGACAGCGATCACTTCCAGCACGCCGTCAATGTTGCTCATGATGTCGTTATTCCAGAACCGCAAGACTCGATAGTTGTGCTCCCGTAGCCATTGATCGCGGACACGATCTCGCGCGCTGTCGCTATGCTGCCCGCCGTCAACTTCGATGACCAGCCGCTTTTCGCGACACAGGAAGCCCACAACGTACCGCCCTAGCGGCTGCTGACGAACAAATTTATGCTCGTTGATTGCACGGCCGCGCAACCTGTTCCACAGGCGCAATTCGGCGCTCGTCGAATCACGGCGCAGACGTCGCGCCAAGCCCGTTGTGATTTTGTCGGCCCCGCGCATACTGCTAAGCCCCCTCACCCGGCGCGCTGCGCGCGCCGACCTCTCCCCGCACGCGGGGAGAGGTAAGCGTGCCGCCGGCGCAGCGTGAAATCAATACGACCGCGGCAAGCCGAGCACGTGCTCGGCGAGATAGGACAGGATCATGTTGGTGGAGATCGGCGCCACCTGGTAGAGCCGCGCTTCGCGAAACTTGCGCTCGATGTCGTATTCCTCGGCGAAGCCGAAGCCGCCGTGCGTCTGCACGCACATGTCGGCCGCGAACCAGGAGGCATCGGCGGCCAAGAGCTTGGCCATGTTCGCCTCGGGGCCGATATCGGCGCCTTCTTCGTATTTGCGCGCGGCCTCATGCACCATCAATTCGGCCGCGCGCATCTGCGCATAGGCGCGCGCGATCGGAAACTGCACGCCCTGATTCTGCCCGATCGGCCGGCCGAACAGCACGCGTTCCTTGGCATAGGCCGTCGCCTTGGCGATGAACCATTTGGCGTCGCCGATGCATTCGGCGCCGATCAGGATGCGCTCGGCGTTCATGCCGGAAAGAATGTAGCGGAAGCCCTGGCCCTCCTCGCCGATCAGATTCTCCGCCGGCACGCGCAGGTCGTCGAAGAACACTTGCGTGGTGGCGTGGTTCATCATGGTGCGGATCGGATTGATGGTCATGCTGGTGCCTTGCGCGAGCCGCATGTCGACCAGAAACACCGACAGCCCCTCGGTGCGCGTCTTCGCCTGCTCCTTCGGCGCGGTGCGCGCGAGCAGCAGCATCAGATCGGAATATTCGGCGCGCGAGGTCCAGATTTTCTGGCCGTTGACGATGTAATGATCGCCCTCGCGCTTGGCGGTGGTGCGCAGCGAAAGCGTGTCGGTGCCGGAGGTGGGTTCGGTCACGCCGAAGGCCTGCAGCCGCAATTCGCCGGTGGCGATCTTCGGCAGGTACTCCTGCTTCTGCGCCGCGCTGCCGTGCCGCAGGATGGTGCCCATGGTATACATCTGCGCGTGGCAGGCCGCGCCATTGCAGCCGGCCGCGTGCACTTCCTCGAGGATGGCGACGGCGGCGCCGATGGGCAGCCCGCTGCCGCCGTATTCTTCCGGGATGAGCGCGGCGAGATAGCCGGCCTCGGTGAGCGCGGCGACAAATTCCTGCGGATAGGCGCGCTCGCGATCGAGCGCGCGCCAATACTCGCCGGGGAATTTGGCGCACAGCGCGCGCACGCCGGCGCGGATGTCGGGATAGTCTTCGTGCTTAAGCGTCGACGCCATTGTTAATGCCTGGCTGTCACCGGGCGGCGCGAAGCGCGGGTCCCGGCGATCCCGCTTAGGAATGTCACGCATTGCCTACCTAAGCGAGGTGGCCGGGACAAGCCCGGCCACGACGGGATCATTTGACTTCGGCGCGGCCGTTGTTGATCGCCACCACGCCGCGCTCGATGACTCGGGCGCGGAAGCTTAGCACGCCGCCGTCGCGCCAGATCTCGGTGCGGATGGTCTCGCCCGGGTAAACCGGCGCGGAGAAGCGGCAGGCGATGGCGCCGACCCGCGCCGGGTCGTAGCCGCATACCGATTTGAGCAGCGCATGGCCGGCAACGCCGAGCGTCGCCAGTCCGTGCAGGATCGGGCGCGCATAGCCGGCGGCGCGCGAGTATTCCGGATCGACATGCAACGCATTGACGTCGCCGGACAGGCGATAGATCAGCGCCATTTCCGGCCGTGTCGGCAGATCGCAGACCGCATCAGGCGCGCGTTCGGGGAGCGGATGCGGCGCCGGCTGCTCGCGCGTCTCCCCGCCAAAGCCGCCATCGGCGCGGCAGAAGCTCGTTTGCGTCAGCGTGGCGAGCAATTGGCCGCTTGCCTTGTCGGTGATTTGGCGCTGCGAATAGACGAGCGCGCCTCGGCCGGCGCCCTTGTCGATGACGTCGAGGATGCGCGTGCGGCCGACGACCGTGCCTTGCGTTCTGACCGGCTGGTGCAGCTTGAGGCCCTGCTCGCCGTGCACGACATGCGTCCAGGTGATGCCGAGCTCAGGCCGGCGCAGCCAATAGGCCGAATAGCCCTGCACCAGCGCGAAAGTCGGCAGCACTTTCAAGTTCTTCTCGTAGACGAAAGCGAGCTCGTCCGCGTTCAACGGGTCCTGGCCGAGCCCGAGCCCGAGCGCATAGATGATGCAGTCGCGCGGGCCGTAGCTGTGCTCGACGTCGGGGATGTCGAGGGCGAGGAGTTTTTCGGGATTGAGGGGCATAAAATGCTTCCGTCATGGCAATTATTTGCGGCGCGCTATTTCCCCCACACTTCCTCGGCGATCTCCACGATCATGCTGAGCTTCGCCCATTGCTCGTCCTCGGCCAGCACGTTGCCCTCCTCGGTCGAGGCGAAACCGCATTGCGGCGACAGACATAGCTGCTCGAGCGGGATGTATTTCGCCGCCTCCTCGATGCGCCGCTTGATCTCGTCCTTGGCTTCCAGGCGACCGGTCTTGGTGGTGACCAAGCCGAGCACCACCTGGCGGTCCTTCGGCACCAGGCGCAGCGGCTCGAAGCCGCCGGCGCGCGCGGTGTCGTATTCCATGAAATAGCCGTGCACCTTGATGCGGTTGAACAGGATCTCCTGCTCGGCATCGTAGCCGCCCGAACCCATATAGGTCGATTTGTAGTTGCCGCGGCACAGATGCATGGTGATGGTCATGTCGGAGGGAATATCCGACATGGCCATGTTGATGAGATCGCCGTAGAGCGGGCCGAGCTTTTCCGGATCGTCGCCGCGCGCTTTCATCTGCGCGCGGTATTTCTCGTCGCACAGCATGGCGATGAACACCTCGTCGAGCTGCAGATAGCGGCTGCCGGCGTCGGCGAAGGCGCGCACGGCTTTTCTGTAGGCCTGACCGAGGTCGTCGAAGAAGGCATCCATGCGCGGATAGACCGTTTTGTCGATCGGCGTCGGCATCGGCCGCCCATAGGCCGCCGAAGGCGCCGGAATGGTGATCTTCGGCGTGCGCTTGGTGTGCGCGGCGACGAACTTGAAATGCTCGATCATAGGGTGGCCGGAAAAGCCGATCCTGCCGGTGACCTTGAGGCCCTCGTTGCGCGTGGTGACGCCGGCAAAGGCGATGCCTGTGTCCATCACGTGCTTCTCGATGCCGTCGAGGCCCCAGAGGAAATCGAGGTGCCACCAGGAGCGGCGAAATTCGCCGTCGGTGATCGACTGCAGGCCGACCTCCTCCTGCTTGGCGATGACGCGCTCGATCTCGCGGTCCTCGACCGCTTTGAGCGCGGCGGCGTCGATCTCGCCCTTGGCGCGCTGCTCGCGCGCCTTTTTCAGCGCCGGCGGACGCAGCAGGCTGCCGACATGATCGGCGCGGAAGGGGGGTGTGGTGCGTTTCATTTTCATATCCTCGCTATCCGTTCGTCCCCGCGAAAGCGGAGACCCGGCACTTCTTCTTTCCGGGTTCCCGCTTGCGCGGGAACGAACGGTGTTTGTTGCTAACCCCACACCTCTTCGGCCACCTCGACGATCATCTTCAGCTTCGCCCATTGCTCGTCCTCGGCCAGGATATTGCCCTCCTCGGTCGAGGCGAAGCCGCATTGTGGCGACAGACAAAGCTGCTCGAGCGGAACGAATTGCGCGGCCTGCTCGATGCGGCGTTTGATCTCGTCCTTCGATTCCAGCCGCCCGCTTTTCGAGGTGACGAGACCGAGCACCACCGTCTTGCCCTTCGGCACAAAGCGCAACGGCTCGAAGCCGCCGGCGCGGTCGGTGTCGTATTCCATGAAATAGCCGTGCACGTTGATCGTGTTGAACAAGATATCGGCGACCGGCTCGTAGCCGCCGCTCGCTACGAAGGTCGATTGAAAATTGCCGCGGCAGAGATGCATGGTGATCGTCATATCGAGCGGAATGTCGGAGATCGCCGCGTTGATCATGCGCGCATAGATCGCCGGCAGCCGCTCGGGGTCGTCGCCGCGGTCGGCGACCTGCGCGCGCAGCTTGGGATCGCAAAGGTAAGTGAAGTTCACCTCGTCGAGCTGCAGATAGCGGCAGCCGGCGTCGGCGAAGGCGCGCACCGCCTTGCGGTAGGTCTCGCCAAGGTCGCGGTAGAAGTCGTTCATGTCCGGGTAGATCGATTCGGGCACGGCATCGCGGCCGTAGCGGAAATGCAGCGACGAGGGTGAGGGGACGGTCATCTTCGGCATCGCGCGGGCGTGCGCCCGCACGAACTTGAAATGCCCGATCATCGGGTGCGTGGTGAAAGAGCCGAGCTTGCCGATCACGCGCAGCATCATCGGCTTGGGGTTTGCCCCCTGAAACTTGATCTTGCGCTCGCCGAGATAAGTCTCGACGCCGTCAAGCGCGCCGAGGAAATCGTAATTCCAGAAGGCGCGGCGGAATTCGCCGTCGGTGACGGCTTTGAGGCCGATGTCCTCCTGCTTGCGGATGATCTTTTCGATCTCGCGGTCCTCGACCGCTTTGAGCGCGGCGGCGTCGATCTCGCCGCGCTCGCGCCTGGCGCGCGCCTCTTTCAGCGGCGCCGTGCGCAACAGGCTGCCGACGTGGTCGGCGCGGAAGGGAGGCTTGGTTCTATGCATGCTCGGCATTCTCTTGGCGTCATGCCCGCGAAAGCGGGCATCCAGTAAACACAAGCTTGTCGACTATCGACATACCGAGGTTACTGGGTCCCCGCCTTCGCGGGGACGACGGCTCATCGCCCCCACACCTCCTCGGCGATCTCCACGATCATGCGCAGCTTCGCCCACTGCTCGTCCTCGGCCAGCACATTGCCTTCCTCGGTCGAGGCAAAGCCGCATTGCGGCGACAGGCAAAGCTGATCGAGCGCGACATATTTGGTCGCCTCCTCGATGCGGCGCTTGATATCGTCGCGCGGCTCCAGCCGGCCGGATTTCGAAGTCACGAGTCCGAGCACCAGTTGCTTGTCACCCTTGGGGAAGTAGCGCAAAGGCTCGAAGCCGCCGGCGCGGTCGGTGTCGTATTCCAGGAAATAGCCGTCCAAGTTGGTCTTGCCGAGCAACTGCTCGGCGACGAACTCGTAGCCGCCGGAGGCGATGAAGGTCGAGCGGAAATTGCCGCGGCAGGAATGCATGGTGATCGCCATGTCGGCCGGCTTGTCCTTGATCGCTTCGTTGGTGACGCGTGCATAGATCGCGGGCAGGCTGTCGGGATCGTCGCCGCGCGATTCCGAGCCTTCGCGCTCCTTGGGATCGCAGATCATCGCCCAGGCGGTGTCGTCGAGCTGCAGATAGCGGCAGCCTGCGTCGTAGAAGGCGCGGATCGCCTTGCGCCAGGTCGCGGCCAAGTCGGCGAAGAATTCATCGTAGCCGGGATAGACCTCTTTGCTCACCATCGCCCGCCCTTGCCGGAAGTGAAACGTACTGGGCGCCGGGATGCACAATTTCGGCGTGACGTTGCAATGTGCCTTGAGGAATTTGAAATGCTCGATCATCGGATGCCCGACGAAATCGACCTTGCCGTCGATCCTGATCGCTTCGTGCTTGGTCTCGACGCCGTGGAACTGGATGCCGGTCGTGGTGGTGACCGAGGTAACGCCTTTCAGCCCGCGAAAGAAATCGAAATGCCACCAGGAGCGGCGGAATTCGCCGTCGGTGGCGAGCTTCAGCCCGACTTCCTCCTGCTTTTTGACGATCTTTTCGATCTCGCGGTCCTCGACCGCTTTGAGCGCGGGGGCGTCGATCTCGCCCCTGGCGTGCTTGGCGCGCGCTTCCTTCAGCGGCGCGGTGCGCAACAAGCTGCCGACATGGTCGGCGCGGAAAGGCGGTCTGGTGCGTTGGGTCATTCGTATTTTCTCCCTGATCTTCCATTTGCCACAGCCCATCCTCTCCCCGCGTGCGGGGAGAGGTCGACCGCTGGAGCGCAGCGAAAGCGGTCGGGTGAGGGGGCGTTACAACAAGTCTGAGCGTTGCGGTGATGCCCCCTCACCCGGCTCGCCATAGCGCGTCAAAGACGCGCGTAAACGCGCGCTTATGGCTCGCCACCCTCTCCCCGCAAGCGGGGAGAGGGAACTAGCCCCACACTTCCTCGGCCAGTTCCACGATCATGCGCAGCTTGGCCCACTGCTCGTCCTCGGCCAACACGTTGCCTTCTTCGGTCGAGGCAAAGCCGCATTGCGGCGACAGACAAAACTGATCGAGCGCAGCATATTTGGTCGCCTCCTCGATGCGCTGCTCGACGTCGGCGCGCGGTTCGAGCCGGCCGGATTTCGAGGTCACCAGGCCGAGCACCACGATCTTGTCGCCCTTGGGCAGGAAGCGCAGCGGCTCGAAACCGCCGGCACGATCGGTGTCGTATTCCAGGAAATAGCCGTCGTAATTGCACTTGGCGAGCAGGCTTTCCGCCACCGGCTCATAGCCGCCCGAGGAAATGAAGGTCGAGCGGAAATTGCCGCGGCAGACATGGGTGGTGATCGTCATGTCGGCCGGTTTCGCCTCGAGCGCCTTGTTGATGCACTTGGTATAGCTGTCCTGCAAATGATCGACATCGAGGCCGCGGTCGCGCGCTTTCTGCAATTCGGCCTGCGAGCACAGATACGCCCAGGCGGTGTCGTCGAACTGCAGATAACGGCAGCCGGCATCGTAAAAGGCGCGGATCGCCTTTTGGTAGGCGATCGCCAGGTCGTCGAAGATGGCGTCGCGGCTCGCATAGGCGTTCTTGCTCACCGCATTGGGCTCGAGCCGGAAATGGAAAGTCGAGGGCGCCGGGATGCACATTTTCGGCATCACCTTGGTATGCGCCTTCAGGAAATTGAAGTGCTCGATCATCGGGTGATCGGAAAAGCCGATCTTGCCGGAGACGCGAATGGAGCGCGGCCTTGTTTGCACGCCCTGGAATTGGATGCCGTGGTCGAGCTCGTAGATCTCCACATTGTCGAGCATGCCGTAGAAATCGAAATGCCACCAGGAGCGGCGGAATTCGCCATCGGTCGCGAGCTTGAGTCCTATGTCCTCCTGCTTCTTGATGATCTTTTCGATCTCGCGGTCCTCGATTTGCTTCAGCTCGGCCGCGCTGATTTCGCCCTTCTCGCGCTTGATGCGCGCGTCCTTGATCGGCGCTGTGCGCAACAGGCTGCCGACATGATCGGCGCGAAAGGGCGGCTTCGTTCTTTGCGTCATCGTTTCCTCCGGGTAGCGCCTGCGTGCCGGGCGGCCGCAGGTCTTTTTGCTTGCGTAATCCTAGCCGATCAGGCGCGATATTGCCGAGCCATAGCATGCTCGGTGCCGCGCGTCGCCTGCGCCTGTTGGCACGCATAGCGCGCGGTTTCAACCGTGCCGCCGAAGGAAAAATAATGCGGCGATGCATTGAGGTCGCCGACCGCCGCCAGCGCCGCAATGATGTCGTCCGGAGCGACGCGGGCAACCAGCGCGGCCGCCGCGCCCGACACCAAGCCGCGCAGCGAGGCATTGACGCCGCAGCGGCGCGCATAGCGCAGCAACGCGGTCAGGCTGGCGGGTCCGGCGATGCCGACCTTGACGGGAGCGGCAATGCCGCAGGCGCGCAGCCGCCTCAACCAGGCGAGGATGCGCTCGGGCGCGAAAGAGAATTGGCTGACAATATGCAGCCGCAGGCCCTGCGCGGTCGCGCTGGCGATCTTGGCGTCAAGCGCGGCCTCGATGCGGTCAGGCGCAATATGCGGATGACCCTCCGGATAGCCGGCGATGCCGATTTCCTCGATGCCGGCCTCGCGCAGACGAGCTTTCTGAATGACCGAGAGCGCATCGGGATAGGGCCCGAGGGTATCGACATCGCCGCCGATCACCAACAGGCGGCGTAGATCGGCTTCGCCGTGCAGGCTGGCAAGCAAATTCCGCAAGTCGGCCGCAGCGCCGATCCGGCGCGCGGCGATATGGACCACAGGCTCCAGGCCGGACCGGCGCAGCAGCGCCGCAGCGGAAATCAATTCGTGCGGCTTGATGGTCGGAACCGCCGAGAAATAAACCGGCGTACCCGCGGGCAGCAGTTCGGCGAGCGCGGCAATTTCGCCGGCACTCGGCCGTGTCGTCTCGAGGGAAAAGCGCTGCGCGAAACTGGGCTCCATTGGCATATTGGTCACGCAAACGAGCAATTGGCCGTTCGTCCCGGTGCAAGCGAGGACCCAGAACAGCAACTTGGCGCCTCTGCGATTGTTAATCTCGATTCCCGCTGGAGCCTGTACTTGGGCCGGCCGAAGGCCGGACCCGAGTGCGGGAATAAGCGGGGTTTCCGGCGAGCCAACATGCACTCACTCACGCCGGTGCGAGATCACGAAGGATTCGTCGTAGAACCAAAGCCCGCCGTTCTTTTGCAGCACCTCGCGCGTCGCCTCGATATAGCGGCGATCGCTGTTGACGTCGGAGAGGCGGTCGTCCTCGATCTGCGCGACGTAAATTGCCGCGTTCCAGGCGGCGAGCAGCGTCGAGGTGCCGATGGTCGAGGAAATTTCCGACGGGAGGGTGTGCATGTCGTAGCGGAACAGCGAGCGCTGGTCGGAATAGGCGTTGAAGTTGAGATCGCGGCCGGCGGTGCCCAGCTCCTGCTTCACCTGCTTGAGCAGGTCGTGGCGGCTGTGAGTGAACGGATTGTCGTTCGGCCAGACGCGGTGGATGATCTCCATGCCGGGATCGCGGCCGTAGGAATGAATGGCGATCATGCGCCCGCCCTGCCCGAGCGCGCGGGCAAGCGGGGCGAGCACGCGCTTGGCCTTGAACTCGAGCGAAGCGCGCGCACGATAAGGCTGCGAGGCAATGACCAGATCGTAATCGGCCACGGTGCCGCCCGGCCGCGGCACGATCTGATCGAGCAGGAAGCGGTGATCGGCGCGATAGATCACCAGGATGACCGGCCGTTCATAGACGGGGTTGCCGCTCTTGGGCGAAACCCCCGCCTTCCAGTTCTCCGCCAGGAACGGTTCCAACTCGGTGATCTGCGCTTCGAAGCGATGCGCGGAATTGCCGTCCATCGGCAGTTCCTTCCACACCAGGCTGGTGGCGGCGGAGAGCGATTTGACCGCGAGCCACGGCGCTTCGGCATAAGCGAGATTGGTGAGCACCAGCACGGTCGCCGGATGCTCGACAAAACGGTCGGCCATCTTCTGCAGCGTGAGGCGGATGTCCTCCAGGCTGATCTCTTTGCCGACAATGTAGAACGGCATGGTCGGGAAGCGGTCGTGCATAGTGCGCATCACGCGCGAGAGCACGGTGCCATCGCCGACCCCGGCGTCGAACACGCGCACTGCCGGCGGCCGCGGATGGATGTTGGCGAGCTCCATGCCAACGCGATTGGCAACTTCCCATTTCTCGCTGCAGGTGTTCACGAACAGCAGATATTTCTGCCGGTTGTCGAAGAAGCGGAAATTGCGCTGCGGATTCTCGTTCGCTCCGCCCAAGCCAACGGTGGCTGCTGGCGCGATTGGTGCGATGATGTGGTGCGCAGTGGGCGCGGCGGTATCGAACAGCACGCGCCGGCGCGACGGGGCGGCGCCGGCGTTGTGCGCCATGAAATTGCGGATGCGATCGAGCGTGTCGGTGGTGATGCGGCCGCCATTGCGCAGACGGCTGGCGAGCTTGCCGTCGTTGACGGCGCGGCGGCCGAAGGTTGATTCCGCCAGGCCGCGCTCGCGGCAGAACTCGCTGATCTCCTGGAGAATTTGTTCGTTCATGACGGCGTTTCCTGAATCCGGCTCTGCTCGGCCGCTGTACCGGATAGCGAACCAAGTCGCACCCCGGCCGTCAACCACAAAAATGAAGTTGGGAAAGATGGGCAGGATGGGTGGGCAGAGATATGCTTAAGGAGGGCCGTATTTCACGGCATTTAATGGCGCAGTTGCCCCACTAGGTTTGCGCTGCGTGAGTCAATTGTGGGAATAATCCCAATAATCGGATGCTTCGTGGGCAAGAGCGGGCAGTGCGTCTCTGACCCGTAAACCGTTCAAATATCAAAGAAAACGGTTTCGTCCTCGCCTTGGACACGAATATCGAAGCGATAGACAGGCTGCTCACCATGCGGCTCTTTGTGGGCGATCAGCGTTCCCCTTCTGTCCGCCGGCACCAGATTTAAGATTCGATCGGAGGCATTCGCAGCCTCATCGGCGAAATAAGCGCGCGTATAAATCTGCCGCAGCATGCCGCGCGAAAAGATGCAGAACACGATATGCGGCGCCTGCATCTTGCCGTCGGGACCGGGCACCGCGCCCGGTTTGATAGTGTCGAAAACGTAGATGCCGTCTTTGTCCGTAGCGGAGCGGCCAAAGCCCGTAAACATGACGTTCGGTCGTGAACGGCTGTCGCGCGGCGAGGCATAGCGGCCTTGGCCGTCGGCCTGCCAGATCTCGACCATGGCGTCGTTGATCGGCAATCCGTCGCCGTCCAGCACGCGGCCCTCGATGCGGATCCTGTTGCCGGAAGCGTCCGGCGTGATCAGATTGGCGCCGACGGTGTCCTTCCAGTCATAGATATCGCTCGGCTGCCAATGACAGCGGCTGTGCGGCGCCAGCCCATAGGCGAAGAACGGCCCGACGGTTTGCGAGGGCGTGATCTCGGATTCGGACATGATCTAGTGCTCCATCGGGGTCTGTTCGCGCCCGCGCAGCACGATGTCGAAGCGGAAGCAAAGCGCCCAGTCGGGAATGGTGTTTTCCAGGTCGAAGGTCGAGATCATGCGCGCCCGCGCCTTCTCGTCGGTGACCGAATTGAAGATCGGGTCGAAGGGGAACAGCGGGTCGCCGGGGAAATACATCTGCGTCACCAGCCGGCAGAGAAATGACGGGCCGAACACCGAGAAATGGATATGGTTCGGCCGCCAGGCATTGTGATGATTGCCCCAAGGATAGGCACCCGGCTTGACGGTAGTGAAGCGGTAATAGCCGTCCTTGTCGGTGATGGCGCGGCCGGCGCCGGTGAAATTCGGATCGAGCGGCGCCGGATGCTGATCGACGTTGTGCACGTAGCGGCCGCAGGCATTGGCCTGCCAGATTTCCACCAGCGTTCCGGGCAGCGGGCGCTTGTCCTCGTCGAGCACATGGCCGTGCACGATGATGCGTTCGCCCAAGGGCTCGCCCTTGTGCTGTTTGGTGAGGTCGTTGTCGCCCTCCTGCACCGCGTCGTGACCGAAGGCCGGACCGGTGAGCTCGGACAGCGTGTGCGGCACGATGATGAGCGGCTTCGACGGCGAGCGCTTCACCGTGCTGCGGTAATCCGGCGACAAGTGCTTGGGAAAAACGCCGAGGCTTTCCCGCGGAAAAACAAGCGTCATTCTTTTTGTCCCTTTTTGGCTCTTTCAGGAAACCCGTTCGAGGGCGAGCGACACGCCTTGACCGACGCCGACACACATGGTGGCAAGCCCAAGCTTGCCGCCATTCTTCTGCAGCCCATGCGTGGCGGTGAGCGCCAGCCGCGCACCCGACATGCCGAGCGGATGACCGAGCGCGATCGCCCCGCCACGCGGATTGACCTGCGCGGCATCATCCGGAAGGCCGAGCTGTCGCAAGCATGCTAGCGATTGCGAGGCGAAGGCTTCGTTGATCTCAATCAAATCATAGTCACCGATCTTGTGCTGGAGGCGCGCCATCAGTTTGCGCGTCGCCGGCACCGGACCGATGCCCATGATGCGCGGCGGCACCGCCGCCGAGGCCATGCCCAGCACGCGTGCGCGCGGCGTGAGCCCGTGCTCCTTCACTGCGGCCTCCGAGGCCACGATCATCGCGGCGGCGCCGTCATTGACGCCGGAGGCGTTGCCCGCCGTCACGGTGCCCGGGTTGCGGAAGGGCGTTCTCAGCTTGGCAAGCTGCTCCAGCGAAGTTTCGCGCGGATGCTCATCCTTTTCGACCGAGGCGATCTCGCCTTTGCGGCCCGCGATTTTGACCGGCACGATCTCCTCGGCGAAATAGCCCGAAGCAACCGCCTCGGCGGCGCGCTGCTGCGAGCGCAGCGCAAAGGCGTCCTGGTCGGCGCGGGTAATCTGGAATTCTTCCGCCACGTTTTCACCGGTCTCCGGCATCGAATCGATGCCGTATTGCTGTTTCATCAACGGATTGACGAAACGCCAGCCGATGGTCGTGTCGAAGACTTCCACCTCACGCGAAAACGCCTCCTGCGCCTTACCCTGCACGAAGGGCGCACGCGTCATCGATTCGACGCCGCCGGCAATGGCGAACTCCATCTCGCCGGCGCGGATCGCGCGCGCCGCGGTGCCGACCGCTTCCAGGCCCGAGGCGCAGAGCCGGTTGAGCGTCACGCCGGGCACGCTCGCCGGCAGCCCGGCGAGCAATAGCGCCATGCGCGCGACGTTGCGGTTGTCCTCGCCGGCCTGGTTGGCGCAGCCGTAATAGACTTCTTCGAGCCTTTCCCAATCGACTTGCGGATTGCGCGCGACCAGCGCCTTGATTGGGATCGCGGCAAGATCGTCGGTGCGCACTTTGGCGAGCGCGCCGCCATAGCGGCCGATCGGAGTCCGCACCGCGTCGCAAATGAAAGCCTCAGGCATTTTTTGTCATCCTGTTAAGCGTTGATCCGTCATCCTCAAGCTGCACGCCGAAGGCGCGCCGTTACGGATGGAAGGCCCCTAGAATCAGCGGCCGTTGCGGTGCGCATCGAAGGCTCGCGCCTAATAAGAAAATGAATGGCGGAGCGGCAGCTCGCAACCCTGCCCCTTGTGGGGAGGGTAGAAAACCCTGCTCGCCGTGGAGCTCCGGTTTTATTCGCAGGTCGGCACACCAATTGCCAATTCATGATGATGGTTAATCGTTTGCCCATGCACGGCATCATCACGCCGCCTCGGCGTGAGCGCGGGCCGTGCGCGCCTGCAATTCGCGCAACACTTCGAGCTCGCCTGCTGTCGGCGGCGACGTTTCCGCCACCTGATCGGCGAACTTCACCGGCCAGCCGCTGTTCTCCTTGATCTGCTCGCGCGTGACGCCCGGATGAATGGAGACAACGGTCATCTCCTTGGTCTCTGGGTCGGGCGCAAAAAGCGCCAGATCGGTGATGAGCTTGGTCGGTCCCTTGGTCTTCACGCCAAGTCGGCTACGCGAGTCGTCACCCGACACATGCCCGATCGAGGTCACGAAATCGAGCTTGTCGACGAAGCTGCGCCGCCCTTGCGCCATGATGATGAAAATCTCGCCGCAGGAGGTGGCGATCTCCGGCGCGCCGCCGCCGCCGGGCAGCCGTACTTTCGGCTTGGCATAGGAGCCGACCACCGTGGTGTTGAGATTGGCGTATTTGTCGATCTGCGCGCCGCCGAGGAAGCCGATATTGATGCGGCCGCCCTGCAGCCAGTAGCGAAACATCTCGGGCACCGACACCGTCGTCACCGCGGTCTCGCACAATTCGCCGTCGCCGATCGATAGCGGCAGAATGTTCGGCTTGGTGGCGAGCGTGCCGGATTCGTAGATCAGCGTGATGCCGGGGGCGTGCGTCAGGCGGGCGAGATTGCAGGCGGCCGATGGCTGGCCGATGCCGACAAAGCAGACATCCTCGTTCTTAAGCGAGCGCGCCGCCGCGATGGTCATCATTTCGTTGGGCTTGTAGTCGGACATTAGTGCCTCATTGGCCGTCATTCCGTGGCGCGGCCCAACGGGTCCGGCCGAACGCCGGCCCGATGGTAAACTCCGGCCGCGAACCCGGAATCCATAACCTTAGGCGCTGCGGCGTATGGATTCCGGGCCCGCCGCTTCGCGGCGTCCCGGAATGACGAACGGAAAGTCATCGCCATAGTAATCACTCCGCCGCCGCGCGGTGCCGGCGCGCATATTGCGCGAAGGCCTCGGGGCCCTTCTCCAGCACATTCTGCTTCATCCAGGCCAAGAATGAATCGCGCTCGCGCGAGACGGCGTCCCATTCCTTGTAGAAGGCATTGTTGCGCCCGTAGTAGCCTTGCGCATAGGACGGAAACGCGCCGCCCGGCACTTCGACGACATGGCCGATTGTCCAATGCGGCAGCACCACCGCGTTGAGGCTGCGCTCGCCCAAATCGTCGACGATCTCCTCCACCGTCACGATCGAGCGCTTGGATGCAAGCACCGCTTCCTTCTGCACGCCGAGCACGCCCTCGATCAGCACGTTGCCGGCCTTATCGGCGCGCTGCGCGTGGATGATCGCGACATCCGGTCGATGCGCCGGCACGGCGGCAAGCTCCTCGCCGGTGAACGGGCATTGCACACGTTTGATCTTGGAATTCACTTTCGGCAGATCGCCGCCGATATAGCCGCGGAAGATAGCGCAGGGCAGTCCGGCTGCGCCGGCCTCGTAGGCATTGGCCATGGCGGCGTGCGAGTGCTCCTCGATCTCAAGCGGCTGCGGCCAGCCGTGCTCGACCGCGTCGCGAAAGCGATGCAACGAGCCGACGCCCGGGTTGCCGCCCCATGAAAATATCAGCTTGTCGACGCAGCCCACGCCGATGAGCTGGTCGTAGATCAGGTCCGGCGTCATGCGGATCAGCGTGAGATGCTTGCGGCCCTGGCGGATCACCTCATGGCCGGCGGCATGCGGAATGAGATGCGTGAAGCCTTCCATGGCCACCGTGTCGCCGTCCTTGACGGTCGCCTGCACGGCCTCGGCGAGAGAGGAAATACGCGCCATTGAGAATGCATCCCGGTTGCGTCCCGTATTTACGGCGGCGCCATGACAGGGTCAAATGGCGAAATGAGCAAACGTTGGGGCCCCAACCGATGACGTCGATTGTGAGCAGCGAGCCGATTTTCACGATATCTGCGGAGCTCGAGGCAATCATGGATATCGGGCGAACGCCGTATGGCGGTCGCCGTCTGATCGGCATTCTCGGCGGCAGCGTGCGTGGGCCCAAGCTCAACGGCCGCATCCTGCCCGGCGGCGCCGATTGGCAGATCATCCGCGCGGACGGCGCGGCCGACATTCAGGCGCGCTATACCATCGAGACCGATGCCGGCGCGCGCATCCTGGTCGCGAGCAATGGGCTGCGGCACGGTCCGCCGGAGGTACTGGAGCAGCTGGCGCGGGGCGACAAGGTCGATCCGGCTCTTTATTATTTCCGTACGGTCATGCGTTTCGAAACCGCCGATGCGTCGGTTGACTGGCTCAACCGCATCATCGCCCTGGCACGCGGGCAACGCGAGGCCCGTGCAGTGCGGCTCGACGTCTATGAGGTGGAATAATGGCGGCCGAACCGCTCGCAGTAACGGTGCCCGCCTCGCTCATCGCCGAGCGGCAGGGCGCGGTCGCGATCCTGCGGCTCAATCGTCCGGAGAAGCGCAACGCGCTCAGTGACGAGACGATCCTCGGCATCGAGACTTTCTTCACGTCCCTTCCCGACGATATCGGCGCTGCGCTGCTCGCCGGCGAGGGCGAGCATTTCTCCTCCGGACTCGATCTGACCGAGCTCGAGGAGCTCGACATCAGGCAGGGGATTGCCCATTCGGGCATGTACCACCGCGCCTTCGAGAAAATAGAGTTCGGCAAGGTGCCGGTGGTTGCCGTGATGCACGGGGCGGTGGTCGGCGGCGGTCTTGAGCTTGCTGCAGCGGCGCACGTGCGCGTCGCCGAGCGCTCCACTTATTACGCGCTGCCGGAGGGCAGCCGCGGCATTTTTGTCGGCGGCGGAGGCTCGGTGCGATTGCCGCGGCTGATCGGGGTCGCTCGCATGATAGACATGATGCTCACCGGCCGCACCTATTCGGCCGAGGAAGGCCAAGCCATGGGGCTATCCACCTATCTGGTCGAGCCGGGCCGCGGCTTTGCCAAGGGGCTTGAGCTGGCAAACCGGATCGCCAACAACGCGCCGCTCACCAATTTCGGAGTGATGCAGGCGCTGCCGCGCATCGCCGAGATGGCGCCGGCCGCCGGCTACGCGGTCGAGGCGCTGATGGCGGCCATCGCGCAGGCCGACAGCGAAGCAAAGGCGCGGCTGAAGGCGTTTTTGGAAAAGCGCGGGCCGAAGGTGACGCGCGAATAATTATTCCTGTCATTCCCGGGCACGCGCGAAGTCGTTCAGGTTGTCATCACCGGGCCGCGCGAAGCGCGAGTCCCGGTGATCCCGCTTAGGAGGGCATCGTGCGTCCCTAATCGGGATGGCCGGGACAAGCCCGGCCATGACAAAGAGAGGGTGGCGCACCCTTGACGGCGGCGCGCCGGCAAGCCGTATTGTCGTCTAAATCGAGATTGCCGGGGACTTGATGGCCATTCCGCTGCCAGAAATCGACACCGCCGCCGCGCCCTTGCGTCCGGTGCGGCTGGGCGCGCTCGATGCTGTGCTCGAGCGGCGGCCGGACGGCGTCATCTATCTGCGGACGGCGCAGCAACTGGGCTCGTATCATGACAATCTCGGCGAGCCGCTGGAGCATTGGGCCAAAGCCGCACCGGATCGCGTGTTCCTCGGCCAGCGCGACGCACAAGATCGTTGGCGCACGCTCGGCTATGCTGAGGTGCTGGCGCAGGTAAAGCGCATCGGCGCCGCGCTGCTGCGGCGCGGGCTATCGGCCGAGCGGCCGATCGCCATTCTCTCCGGCAACGACATTGAGCACGCGCTGCTGGGATTGGCGGCGATCTATGTCGGCATTCCCTATGCGCCGATTTCGCCGGCCTATTCGTTGCTGTCGAGCGACTTCGGCAAACTGCACGCGATGATCGAGCTGCTTACGCCCGGCCTGGTGTTCGCCAATGACGGCGGCCTGTTCGCGCGCGCGCTCTACCAGACGGTGGCCGACGACATCGAGCTGGTAGTCACGCGCAATCCACTTGGCGATCGTCCGACGACGCTATTCGCCGATTTGCTTGGCGCCGAGGACGACTCCGGCGTCGCCGCCGCGCATGCCGATGTCACACCTGCCGCGATCGCCAAATTCCTGTTCACCTCCGGCTCGACCGGCCACCCGAAAGCGGTGATCAATACGCACCGCATGTTGTGCTCGAACCAGGCGATGATTGCCGCCGGCTTATGCTTCGTCGCCGACGCGCCGCCGGTGGTGATCGATTGGCTGCCGTGGAACCACACCTTCGGCGGCAATCACAACTTTAACATGGTGCTGGTCAATGGCGGCTCGCTCTATATCGACGACGGCAATCCGACGCCGCCGGGCGTGCCGAAGACCGTGCGCAACTTGCGAGAGATCGCGCCGACCATCTATTTCAACGTGCCGAAAGGCTACGAGGCGCTGGTGCCGCACCTCAGCGCCGACGCATCCTTGCGCAAGACCTTCTTCAGCCGCCTCAAGGTGCTGTTTTATGCCGGCGCCGGCCTCAACCAGACGACCTGGGACGAGTTGACGCGGCTTGCCATCGAGACCACCGGCGAGCGCATCATTTTTCTCTCCTCGCTTGGCTCGACCGAGACCTCGCCGTTGGCGCTTGCCTGCTCGTGGGATTACGACCGGCCCGGCAATATCGGGCTGCCGGCGCCCGGCGTCGAGCTCAAGCTGGTTCCGAACGAGGGCAAGCTCGAGGCGCGGCTGCGCGGGCCGCACATCACGCCCGGCTATTGGCGCCAGCAGCAATTGACGCGCGAGGCCTTCGACGAGGAGGGCTTCTACAAGATCGGCGATGCGCTGAAATTCGCCGACCCCGACGAGCCCGGCAAGGGCCTGCTGTTCGACGGCCGCATCGCCGAGGATTTCAAGCTGTCGACCGGCACCTGGGTCAGCCTCGGTCCGTTGCGCGCGCGCTTCATCGACCATTTCGCGCCCTATGTGCGCGACGTCGTGTTCGCCGGCCCCGACCGCGACGACATCGTGGCGCTGATATTTCCCGACGTCGAGGCGTGTCGCGCGCTCGGCGGGCTTGCGGCCGATGCAGCGCCGGCGGCGATCGTCGAGCATGCGCGCGTGCGGGGAAAATTCGCCGAGCTCATGGCGCGGCTTGCCGCCATGAGCCCGGGCTCATCGACCCGCGTCGCCCGCGCCATCCTGCTGGCCGAGCCGCCCTCCATGGACACGAGCGAGATGACCGATAAGGGCTCGATCAACCAGCGCGCGGTGCTGAAGAACCGCGCCGCGCTGGTGGACGAGCTTTATGCGAGCCCGCTATCCTCGCGCGTGATCAACGTAAAAGGCGCGTAGGAAAACCATGGAGATCAAGGGACAGGCGGCTATCGTGACCGGCGCCGCCTCGGGCTTGGGCGCGGCGACCGCGCGCGCGCTCGCCGCCGCCGGCGCCAGGGTCGCGGTGCTCGACGTCAATGCCGAGGCCGCCGCCGCGGTGGCGATCGACATCAACGGCATCGCGGTCAAATGCGACGTCACCGACAGCGCCGGCGCGGAAGCCGCGGTGAAGCAGGCCGCCGCCGATCACGGGGCCGCGCGCATCCTGATCAATTGCGCCGGCATCGGGCCGGCCAAGCGCATCGTCGGCCGAGACGGGCCGATGCCGCTTGCCGACTATGAACGCGTCATCCGCATCAATCTCATCGGCACCTTCAACATGATGCGGCTTGCCGCCGCCGCCATGCAGCCGCTCGAGCCGCTTACCGACGGCGAGCGCGGCGTGATCGTCTCGACCGCCTCGGTCGCCGCCTACGAGGGCCAGATCGGCCAGGCCGCTTATGCCTCCTCGAAGGGCGGCGTCGCCGCGCTCACGCTGCCAGCGGCGCGCGAATTCGCCCAGTTCGGCATCCGCGTGCTCGCCATCGCGCCCGGCATTTTCTCGACGCCGATGCTGAAGGCGCTGCCGCAGGAGGCGCAAGATTCGCTCGGCGCTTCGGTGCCGTTTCCCAAGCGGCTCGGCGAGCCGCGCGAATTCGCGGCGCTGGCGATGCACTGCATCCGCAACAGCTACCTCAACGGCGAGGTGATCCGCCTCGACGGCGCGCTGCGCATGGCGCCGCGCTGACAATGATACAGCGGCACCGATGCGAACTCCGTTCATTCCCGCGCAAGCGGGAACCCAGTGCTTCTTCCCGCATCAGCCCAAAAAATCGGCGCTGGGCCCCGCTTGCGCGGGGACGAACGGCTAGCATAACTCTGCCGTGACGACATTCACCAACAGCCACAAAGTGCGCATCGAGTGGGGCGACTGCGACCCCGCCGGCATCATCTTCTATCCGCACTATTTCGAAATCTTTGACGCCTGCACCTCGGCGCTGTTCGAGCGCGCGCTCGGCATGAGCAAGCTGCAATTGCTCAAGGCCTTCGACTTCGCCGGCTTTCCGCTGGCGCGTACGCGCGCGCGCTTTCTCAAACCCACGCGCTTCGGCGACGACGTTACAGTCGAGACGACGATCAAATTCGGCCGCGCCAGCTTCGAGACCGAGCATCGCTTGAGCCTCGATGGCGAACTCTGCGTCGAAGGCTGGGAGACGCGGGTGTGGGTCAAGCGCGACGGCGTGACCGGGCGCTTTGTGTCGGAGCCGGTGCCGGATGCGGTGCGCGCGAAGTTCAAATAACCGGCTGTCGTCCCGGCCAAGCGAGCGGGAGCGAGCGCTAGCCGGGACGACAATTGATTTTCAATCAATATCCGCCGCGATGCGCTTCAAAATCTGGAGGAACCTCGCGCGGTCGCGGCGGCCGATGATGTGGTCGAGATTGCGCTCGTGGCGGCGCGCGCAGCGCGTAAGTTGGGTGAGCACCTTCTTGCCGGCCGGCGTCACTTTCAACCGATAGGTTCGCCGATCGCTGTTCATGCGCTTGCGCTCGACCAGGCCGCGCTTGACCAAATCCTCGACGACCGGCGTGAGACTGGATTTGTCGCGGCCGTTGGCGAGCGAAAGTTCGGTCTGACTGATGCCCGGGTTGCGGGCGATGATCGTCAGGGTCGCGAAACGACCGGGGCTCTCGCCCACCTCCTGCGAACGGCGCGAGAACGCCTGAAAGGTGGCCTCCTGCGCCATCCGCAGATTAAAGCCGACCCAATGCGCCAGCGGGCCGAAATTGATCGCACCGTCAACGATTTCGCCGGACCTGCCGCGCCGGCGCGGATCTTTGCGCGCGTTCACAACCACCCCCGACCGGTCCAGCCGGAGCGCCGCCCCGCGACCGATTTAGTTTGAGCTCAAACCAACTTTACAAGTTCGCCGATATCCGGCTCAATTGCCGCAAACGTCGGCATCGTAGCCGACACATAGCAGAGGGAGGAAGTCCATGAAATCCCGCATTGCCGCCCACCTTTCCGCGGCCTGTCTCGCCGCGCTCGTCTGCGGCGCCGCCGCGCAGGCCCAGGAAAAGACCTTCGATCTGAAGATTTCCCACTGGGTACCGCCGTCGCACCCGCTGCAGAAGGCGCTGGAAGATTGGGGCGCCTCCGTCGAGAAAGAGTCCGGCGGCACCATCCATTACAAGGTCTATCCCTCGCAGCAGCTCGGCAAGGCCTTCGACCATTACGACATGGCGCGCGACGGCATCGCCGACCTGACTTACATCAATCCCGGTTATCAGCCCGGCCGCTTCCCGATCATCGCCGCCGGCGAATTGCCGTTCCTGATGTCGAATGCCAAGGGCGGCACCGTCGCGCTCGACGAATGGTATCGCAAATACGCGGCGCAGGAGATGAAGGACGTCAAGTTCTGCCTCGCCTTCGTGCATGACCCCGGCGCACTGCACTCGGTCGACAAGAAGATCACGGTGCCCGCCGACATCAAGGGCATGAAGATCAGACCGGCACAGGGCACCATCGCCGAATTCGTGCGGCTGCTCGGCGGCACCAATGTGCAGGCGGCGGCGCCGGAAGTGCGTGACGTGCTGGCGCGTCACGTGGCCGACGCGGTGACCTTCCCCTGGGGCTCGATCGTGCTGTTCGGCATCGATAAGGTGACCAAGTACCACATGGAAATGCCGTTCTACACGACGACATTCGCGCTGGTCTTCAACAAGGCGAAATACAACGAGATGGACGCCAAGCAGAAAAAAGCGATCGACGACCATTGCAACAGCGAATGGGCCTTGAAGGTCGCCGGCCCGTGGGCCGATTTCGAGCATAACGGCATTGCCAAGATCAAAGCCGAGGCTGGCCACGACGTCTACACAATCAGCCCTGAGCAGGTCGCCGAATGGCGCAAGGCAGCGGCGCCGCTCGAGGCCAAATGGGCCGAAGGAGCCAAGAAAGCCGGCATCGATCCGGCCAAGGCCATCGCCGACCTGCGGGCCGATCTGAAGAAAGAGAACGCGGCCTATTGATGGAAGACGCAGCGCGAGGGCGCACAGCCGTCGATCGGTTCATTGATCTGATCGAGGTGACGGCGGCGGGATTTCTCGCCGTCGTCACGCTGCTGACCTTTGTCTCGGTGATCCTGCGCTACTTCTTCGCCTGGGGCATTCCGGACAGTTATGACTTCACCCGGCTGCTGCTCGGCATTCTGATCTTCTGGGGCATGGCCGTTGCCAGCTATCGCGGCGATCACATCACGGTCGATCTTTTTTACGCTGCCGTCCCTCGTCAGCTGCAGCGTGCGATGGATGTCTTCTCCGCCCTGGTCACGCTGGTCGGCATGACCACCTTCACCTGGATGATGGCCGAGAAGGTGCTCGATACCCGCGCCGATCACGTCGGCACCTTCGATCTGCGTCAGCCGGTCTGGGTCTATTACTTCATCGCTTGGATCGGGCTCGCCTCCTCGATCGTGCTGCTGATCGCGCGCACCGCGCGGCTGGTGTTTTGGCCGGACCGGATTGTCCGCTTTCAGCAACCCCAATCGCTCGAATGAGGCGGAAGCGATGAGCACCGACGCCGTCGCGATTATCGGTTTTATTTCGCTGTTTTCTCTGATGATGCTGCGCGTGCCCGTCGGCATCGCCATGGGCGTCGTCGGCGTGCTCGGCTTCGGCTATCTGATCGGCGACATAACCCCGGCGCTGAAGCTATTGGCGCAGTCGCCGATCCGCACCGCAACCGATGCGGAATTCGCGGTGATCCCGCTGTTTCTGCTTATGGGCGCTTTCGCCTCGGCCTCGGGCATGAGCCGTGAGCTATTCCGCGCTTCCAATACTTTTTTGGGCCACATGCGCGGCGGCCTCGGCATCGCCACCATTGCGGCCTGCGGCGGTTTTGCCGCGATCTGCGGTTCCTCGGTTGCCACTGCGGCCACCTTCTCCAAGGTCGCCTATCCCGAGATGCGGCAGTTCGGCTATCCGCAGAGCTTTGCCACCGGCGTGATCGCCGCGGGCGGCTCGCTCGGCATCATGATCCCGCCGTCCACCGTGTTCGCGGTCTACGGGCTGATCACCGAACAGGACATCGGCAAACTGTTCATCGCCGGCATCGTCCCCGGGATTGTGGCGGTGACCATGTACATCATCACTATCAATATCATCTCGCTGGTGCGCCCGGGCTTTCTGCCTGCCGGCCCGCGTCATTCCTGGAAGGAGAGGAAGGAGGCGCTGCGCGACATCTGGGCGGTGGTGCTGTTGTTCGTCTTCATCATCGGCGGGCTCTATGCCGGCATGTTCACCGCCACCGAGGCGGCGGGCATGGGCGCCGCCGGCGCCTTCATCATCTCGGTGCTGCGCGGCCGATTGTCGCGCGCGGATTTCTGGCGCTGCCTGATCGAAAGCTTGCGCACCACCGCCGCGGTGTTCACCATTCTGATCGGCGCGCTGATTTTCGGCTATTTTCTCACCATCACGCAAACGCCGCAGAAGCTGACCGAGTTCCTCACCGGTCTGGGGCTCGGCCCCTACGGCGTGCTGGTGCTGATCATGCTGATGTATCTGGTGCTCGGCTGCATCATGGACGCCATGGCCATGATCATCCTCACCATCCCGATCGTGTTTCCGGTGATCAAGACGCTCGGCTTCGATCCGATCTGGTTCGGCGTCATTATCGTGATGACGGTCGAGCTTGGTCTCATCCATCCGCCGGTCGGCATGAACGTGTTCGTGATCAAGAGCGTGATCAAGGACGTCAAGCTGTCGACGGTGTTCTATGGCGTCATGCCGTTCGTGCTCACCGATATTTGCCGCCTAGCCGTGCTGATCGCCTTCCCGATCCTGGCGACATGGCTGCCCTCGCATATGTGAAGATCGCAACGAGCAACTAACCCAAGGGAGTGCAGGTCATGTGGAAGATCGTACTGGCGGCTCCGCTCGCATCGCTGCTTTGCGTCGCGCCCGCGCTTGCCGGCAATACACCGCAAGAGGAGGCCAACAAGAAAGTGGTGCTCGATCTCTACGAGAAAGGCATCAATCAGAAGGATTTCGAAGCGGCGGCCAAGGATTTCGGTCCGCATTACAAGCAGCACAACCCGCGCGCCGCCGACGGGATCGAAGGCTTCAAGGCCTTCATCGGCTTCCTCAAGGCCAAGTTCCCGAACTATCACAGCGACATCAAAAAAGTGTTCGCCGACGGCGACTTTGTCATCCTGCACGTCCACAATGTGCCGGCACCGGGTGAGCGCGGCGCCGCCATCGTCGATATTTTCCGGCTCGAGAACGGCAAGGTGGTCGAGCATTGGGACGTGCGGCAGGAAATCCCCGAGAAATCGGCCAATAACAATACGATGTTTTGACGTTGGGCCAATCGTTCTCCGCTGTCATTCCCGGGGTCCCGGCGCAAGCTTGCCGCCTTCCGGCAGCGTAATGATATAATAGTTGGGACCCAAACCATTGGCCGGGAGGCCATGCGATGGAACGCTCGTTCAAGAAAGAAGTGCAGGCGCTGAAACTGGGCGACGGCGAGACCTTCCGCGGCGAAGGCATTCTCGCCGTCACCAAGGCGTTGCTGCAATCGGGCGTTTCCTATGTCGGCGGCTATCAGGGCGCGCCGGTTTCGCACCTGCTCGACGTGCTGGTGGACGCCGAGGACATCATGGCCGAGCTCGGCGTGCATCTGGAGACCTGCTCGAACGAAGCCAGCGCGGCGGCCATGCTCGGCGCCTCGATCAACTACCCGTTACGCGGCGCAGTCACCTGGAAATCGATCGTCGGCACCAATGTCGCCGCCGACGCGCTCTCCAATTTGTCCTCACCCGGGGTCGTGGGGGGCGCCATGATCATTCTGGGGGAGGATTACGGCGAGGGCGCGAGCGTCATCCAGGAGCGCTCCTATGCCTATGCGCTGAAGTCGTCGATGTGGCTGCTCGACCCGCGCCCCGATCTGCCGTCGATCGTGCGCACGGTGGAGAAGGGCTTCGAGTTGTCGGAGGCAAGCCACGCGCCGGTGATGCTGGAATTGCGCATTCGCGCCTGCCATGCGACCGGCGAGTTCGCCGCCAAGGATAACCGCAAGGGCGTGGTCTCCGGGCTCGACAAGCTCGCCGGGCCGCCGCGCTTCAATTATGCGCGGCTTGCGCATCCGCCCGTGATTTACACGCAAGAAAAGCTGAAGATCGCCGAGCGGCTGCCGGCGGCGCGCGCCTTTATCCGGGCGCACAAGCTCAATGAGCTGATCGCCGGCGATCTTGCCGACATCGGCATCATCGTCATGGGCGGCCTCACCAACAGCGTGCTGCGCGCGCTCGAGCGCATGGGATTGGCGGACGTGTTCGGCGCTTCGCGCATTCCGCTTTTGGTGCTTAACGTGGTCTACCCGCTGGTGCCGGAGGAAATCCGCGAATTCTGCGCCGGCAAGCGCGCGGTGCTGATCGTCGAGGAAGGCTATCCCGACTACATCGAGCAGGCGGTCAACGTCGAACTGCGCCGCGCCGACATCCAGACCCGCGTGCTCGGCAAGGGCCCGCTGCCGCAGGCCGGCGAATACACCTCCGATGTGTTGCTGGAAGGGCTCGCCGCATTTCTGCAGGACGCGCGGCCGAAATGTCTCGACGCCGATAGCATCGCGCAAAAGGCGCGCGGGCTGATCGCGCATAAAGCGAAATCCGCCGCAGCGCTGGGGCCGCTGCCGCCGCGCCCGCCAGCCTTCTGCACCGGCTGTCCGGAGCGGCCGGTGTTCTCCGCCATCAAGCTGATGCAGCGCGAATTGGGGCCGACGCACATCAGCGCCGATATCGGCTGCCATTCGTTCGCGACCTTCGCGCCGTTCTCGCTGGGCAATTCCATTCTCGGCTACGGCATGTCGCTCGCCAGCGCCGCGGCGGTCGCGCCCAATATGGAGAAGCGGCCGATCGCGGTGATGGGCGACGGCGGCTTCTGGCACAACGGATTGATCACGGGCGTCGCCTCCAACCTGTTCAATAAGGGCGACGGCGTGCTGATCGTCATGCAGAACGGCTACGCCTCCGCCACCGGCCAGCAATACATCCCGTCGAGCAATATGAGCCGCAGCGGCCCGACGCACGGCGTCGACATCGAGCAGACCTTGCGCTCGATGGGGGTGAAATGGCTGCGCACGGTGCGTACCTACAGCGTCGCCAAAATGGTGACGACGCTGAAGGAGGCGATGAAGACCGCCGAGCGCGGGCTGAAAGTCATCATCGCCGACGGCGAATGCCAGCTTGCGCGCCAGCGTCGCGTGCGCGCCGAGGACACCGAAAAGCTCAAGCGGGGAATGCGCGTCACCCGCGCGCGTTACGGCGTCGACGATGAGATTTGCACCGGCGATCATTCCTGCATCCGTTTGTCAGGCTGCCCGTCGCTGACGGTGAAGCCCTCGCCCGATCCGCTGCGCAGCGATCCGGTGGCGACGGTGATCGACAGTTGCGTCGGCTGCGGCCTGTGCGGCGAGGTCGCGCATGCGGCGGTGCTGTGCCCCTCGTTCTATCGCGCCGAGATCGTGCGCAATGCGACGTGGTGGGATCGGACGGTATTCGGCTTCCGTCAGCGGGCCATCCGCTGGCTCAGCGGATTTGGCGATGTGGCTGCCGAATCGTCCCCTTCCCCGCTTGCGGGGGAGGGACACGGAGGGGGCCAATCGCCAGCACCATCGCACGTTGCTTCCCCCTCCCCAGCCCTCCCCCGCAAGCGAGGGAGGGAGCAAGCGGCGAGGGAGCAGCCAGTACCGCCCGCGCAGGAAACGGCAGCCATTCCGCCCATCAAACTCCTCATTGCCGCGCTGGGCGGTGAGGGCGGCGGCGTACTCACCAACTGGATCGTATCGGCGGCGACGGCGGCCGGCTTCCCGGTGCAGTCGACCTCGATCCCCGGCGTCGCTCAACGCACCGGCGCCACGACTTACTACATCGAGATTCTGCCGGTGCCGGCGTACGAGCTTGGCGGCAAGCATCCGGTGCTGGCATTGACGCCCGGCGTCGGCGACATCGACATCGCGGTGGCGAGCGAGTTGCTGGAAGCCGGCCGCACGGTGGCGAACGGCTTTGTCACGCCCGAGCGCACCAGCGTGATCGCCTCGCTCAGCCGCTTCTATGCCATGGACGAGAAGATCGCCATGGGCGACGGCCGCTTCGATCAGAACAAGCTCTGCAGCGTTATCAGTGACAACGCGCGCGAGGCGCTATTGATCGATATGGACGCTCTCGCCAAGCAAAGCGGCTCAATCATCAATGCGGTCATGCTCGGCGCCATCGCCGGCTGCGGGCGGCTGCCGGTGCCGGGGGAATTACTGGAAGCCGCGATCCGCGAGGACGGCAAGGCGGTGGACAGCAATCTACGCGGTTTCCGCGCCGGGCTGGAAGCGGCACGCGCCAAGGCGCAGCCGTCGAAACTTGTTGAAAGCAAACAGCACGCGGGCGCGACCCTTGCCGCGCTCGAGCAGGACGTCGCGAAAGACTTTCCCGCGATCGCGCAGCCGATCGTATTGGAAGGCGTGCGCCGCCTTGTTTCCTACCAAAGCGAAAGCTATGCGCGGCTTTATCTTGACCGCCTCGCGCCGATCCTCGCTGCCGACGCGGCAAGCGGCGCGCAAGGCAAGCTCGTGCGCGAGGTCGCGCGCCATCTCGCCGTGCGCATGTCCTATGAGGACGTGGTGCGGGTGGCGCAGGCTAAGATCGCGCCCGCGCGGCTGGCGCGCATCGCGCGCGCGGAACTGCGCGCCAAGGACGAGCCCTATTCGGTGCACGATTTCCTCAAACCCGGCGTCGAGGAAATGTGTCAATTGCTGCCTGCGGCGCTGGCGCGGCCGATCCTTGCACTGGCTGAACGCAAGGGCTGGCTCGGCCGCGTGTATTTCGGCATGGAGATCGACACGACGTCGGTCGGCGGCTATCTGCGCTTCCTGCTGCTCGCGAAGCTCAGGCGCTGGCGCCCCTATGGCCATCGCTACGCGCAGGAGCAGCAGCGCATCGAATCCTGGCTCGCCTTGATCGGCGAGGCCGCGCGCCGCTCACCGGCGCTGGCGCTCGAAATCGCCGAATGCGCCCGTCTGATCAAAGGCTATGGCGACACTTTCGCGCGCGGTCTTGCCAATTATCGCACCATCGAAGAGCGCGTGACCCGCCCGGCACTGACGGGCCACATCCCGCCCGAGCGCGCCGCCGACGCGGTCGCCAGCGCCCGCACCGCCGCATTGGTCGATCCGGAAGGCGAGAGCCTCGCAAAGTGCCTTGCCGAGATCGAAGGCCAGCCCGTCCTGCGCATGGCGGCTGAATAGAAAGCTTCTCGCACCCCCCATTACGATCTGGCCCACTAAACGGGCGCTGCTCGTTGTCAGTCTCGACCCCGTCGAGTAAAACCGGCGCGCGAAAACAGCGTCCGACGGAACCGGACAGGGGGCGAAACGCATGGCCGTCACACAAGCCGCGCAACGGCCGATCGCCGCCGAAGGTTTCCTCCGCGCGCTCGCCGATCACGGCGCCGATTATTTCTTCTGCAATCCAGGCACCGACTTCCCACCGATCGTGGAAGCCTTCGCCCGCGCCAAGAAGACCAACGCCAAGGTGCCGGCGCCGATCGTGGTGCCGCACGAGAATCTGGCGGTCGCCATGGCCCATGGCGCCTATCTGATGAACGGCCGGCCGCAGGCGGTGATGGTGCATGTCAATGTCGGCACCGCCAATACCATCAACAACCTGACCAACCTGTCGCGCGACCGCGTGCCCTTAATCCTCGCCGCGGGACGCACGCCGGTCACCGAGAAGGGCTCGTTCGGCTCGCGCTCACGGCCGATCCATTGGGCACAGGAAATGTTCGACCAGGCCGGCATGCTGCGCGAGATGGTGAAGTGGGATTACGAATTGCGCCAGCCCAATCAGATCGGCGACATGGTCGCGCGCGCCGTGGAAGTGGCGATGGCGTATCCGCGCGGGCCGGTTTATCTCGTGCTGCCGCGCGAGCCGCTGGCGGCGCCGCTCGCCGAGCCGCCCGGCCCGATCAAGCCGCGTCCGCAGGCGTCGGCGGCGCATCCCGATCCGAAGGCGATCGCGACATTGGCCGAATGGATCTCCGCGGCCGAGCGGCCGCTGATCATCGCCGCCACGCTTGCCGCTGAGGCAGTGCCGGTGCTCGGCCATCTCGCCGAGCGCTGCGCCATTCCGGTGATCACGCATAATCCGCGCAGCGTCTGCCTGCCGTCGAGCCATCCCATGCATTTCGGCTTCGAGCCGGGCACGCTGCTCGCCGATGCCGATCTGGTGATCGTGATCGAGTCCGACGTGCCGTGGATTCCAAGCCAGCAGCATCCGCCCGCCGGCTGCCATGTGGTGCATATCGGCGATGACCCGTTCTATGTGCGCTATCCGATGCGCTCGTTCCCCAGCGATCTCGCGCTGCAGGCGGGCGCCACGCAGACGCTGGAGGCGCTGAGCGCGGCGGTCGAGCCGCGCCTGCAAATGGGGGAAGCGCGCATCGCCGCGCGGCGCACGCGGCTCACCGAGCGCATGCGGTTGCGGCGCGCCCAGCTTGCCAAGGATTCCGCGCCGGGCGCGCACATCTCGCCGGAATATCTCTCGCGCGCCATCGGTGAGGCGGTCGGTGAGGATGCCGTCATCTTCAACGAGTATCCCCTGCGGGTCGATCATTGCCCACGCGCCAAGCCGGGCACCTTTTTCGCGCTCGGTCCGGCCGGCGGGCTCGGCTGGGGCTTCGGCGCGGCGCTTGGCGCCAAGCTTGCGGCACCCGACCAGTTCGTGGTCGCCACCCTCGGCGACGGCGCCTATATGTTCGCCAATCCGATGGTCGGCCACTGGGTCGCCGCCAAACATGGGCTGCCGATCCTCACCATCGTGTTCAACAACAGCCGCTACGGCGCGGTGCGTCGCGCCACGCTCTCGATGTTCAAGGACGGGGTTGCCGGCGAAAGCGACGGGCGCATCCTCGCCGATCTCGATCCGGCGCCTCCTTATGAAGCGATGGCGCAGGCGCAAGGCGCCCATGCCGAGCGCGTGGAAAAGCCTGCCGACCTGCCTGATGCGCTCGCACGGGCCCGCGACGCCGTCCTCAATGAGCGCCGCCAGGCGCTGCTCAACGTCATCACGCCTTACTAAGGCTGAATCCTGCCTAAGAAACTTTGTCAGTCATGGGGGAAAAGTTCATGCGCATCGACGCCTATACGCATTTCATTCCGGAAAGATTCTTTAGCAAGATCGTGCAAAGCGGCCACGCCGACATCGGCAAGCGCGTGCGCGAAATCCCCTGCATTCACGATCTCGATATACGCAAGAAAGTGGTCGATCAGTTCGACGATTACGCGCAGATTCTGTCTTATCCGATGCCGCCGCTTGAGGTGATGGCCAAGGGCGACGGTGCATTGGTCGAAGAATATTCGAAGCTGGTGAATGACGGCTTTGCCGAAATCTGCGCCAAGAATGCCGACCGCTTCCCAGGCTGGGTGGCGGAGGCTCCGATCGCCGCGTCCGATGCCGGCGCGCGCGAATGCGAACGTGCGATCAAGAACGGCGCGCTCGGCGTGCAGATCCACACCAACATCGCCGGCCACCCGCTCGACGAGCCGCGTTTCGCGCCGTTCTTCGAAACCATGAACCGGCTCGGCAAGCCGATCTGGCTGCACCCGGCGCGCGCCGCCAATTTTCCCGATTATCTCTCCGAGCAGACGTCGAAATTCGAAATCTGGTGGACCTTCGGCTGGTCCTACGAGACCGCTGCGGCGATGGCGCGCTTGGTGTTCTCCAAGATCATGGACAAATACCCGAACCTGAAGGTCATCACGCATCATTTCGGCGGCATCGTGCCGATGCTGGAGGGCCGCATCGGCCCTGGCTGGGACCAGCTCGGCGCGCGCACCTCGGGTGAAAACCTCGGCGCGCTGCTCGGCGAATTGAAGAAACGCCCACTCGACTATTTCAAGCACTCGTTCTACGCCGACACCGCGGTGTTCGGCGGCGTACCGGCGACCCATGCCGGCCTTGCCTTTTACGACCTCGACAAGATCGTGTTCGCCTCCGACTGCCCGTTCGATCCCGAGAAGGGCACGATGTACACGCGCGAAACGCTGCGCGTTCTGGACGGCATCGACATGCCCAAGGCCGCCAAGGAAAAAATCTGGCACGGCAATCTCGAAGCGATCACCGGCGTGAAGTTTCCGGGCTAGCCGCGCGATGCTAAGCTGGTAGGAAATCCGGTTGATCCATTCGTCGTTATCACCGGACCGCCGCGAAAAAGGCAAATCCCTGTGATCCCGATAACGAGAGCGCGGTGCTCTCATAGGCCGGAACCAGCCCGAGCACGATCAAAGAATTAACCGGACTTCGTATCACCGTTTGTGAGCCGCGAAATGTCATTGAGTGGCAGCAAGATGCATCGGATCCATGCGAGATGCGCACCGAATGACGTGGCGCCTTGAATTGGCAAAGCTTGTCAAAATGGCTTGGCACAAACTCGCCAAGCCGTGTGCGCTTCTGGCCATCACTTGCCTGCTGAGCGTGCCGGTATCGGCGCAGGATGCGGCCTTGACGTTCGACCATCCCGAGACGGCGGGCATTTCGGGATTTCGCGCCCATTGGAACGTTCCCATCCCGCTCTCCGAAGACGGCGCGACGCAAATCGTCGATAGCGTCGTCAAAGACCGAAGCCCGACCGCGATATGGTCGCCCTGGGCGCCGGCGCGCCGCGGCGGCAAACCGGGAGCGCTCGCATTCGATGCGCTCAATCGTTCGCTGCTGGTGCGGTTTCCCGGCGTGGCGACGGCGATTCTCAATCAACTGAAAAAAGGCTTCGTCATCACCAAGATCGAATTGGTGCTGCCCTATCGCGACACCGAATTGTGGCCGCCCGGCGATCCCAACTTCGCCCAGCCGGACGGCTATTTCTACAGGGCCAATTGGGGCGTCGATACGCTCTATCGCAAATTGGCGCCGCAGTGGCACGCGGTGGCTTGGGTCTTGCGGCGCGCCTGGCACAGCGATGAATCGACCGGCCCGACCTTCAATGCTTATGCCAATGGTGTCGGGTTCTGGACGAAATACGGCGCGGGCGACCGGCACGACGATCGATTTCCCGCTCGCTTCGGCCCGGTCGAGGTATCACAGCAGGCGCCCGATGGCCGCCTCGACGTCACAGCGCTCATCAATGATGCGGTGTACGGAAGGACAACGGCCGACCGGATAAGGCTGCTCGATTGCTGCGGCTTCATCGTCAACAAGCTGGAAACCTATGACGCGCGTTATTACACGGGCGTCTACGAATGGGCGACCGCCACCGGCGGCCGGGCGATTCTAATAAAAACGCCGCATCTGGTGGTCACTTTCGCGCCGAGCAAAACAGCGAACGCCGCCAATGTGGAAACCGAGGCGCCGGCTACAGGCCCCGCCCCTGCTGGCGCCGGCACGATATCCGCAAGTCACGAACCAACCGCCAAGCTGCCGTCCGAAGAAGAATTGGCCGAGCTCTCGCAAAAATTCGCCGCCAAGCCGGCATGGATGCCGCCATGGCAATGGAATCGAATTACCGAACTCAGGCAGCTTGCCGGAGAGCTGCGCGCCAACAAGCCATTTTACTATTCGCTGATTCCCGACTTTGTCATCAACCGTCTGGGTAAGGCGCACGGCGGCGATGGCGCCGCCAAGCCTTACGATGTCTATTGCGCTTGGGTCGACTCCGTTATCGGCCGGCAGCCGCGCGGTTGGAACGGCTTCGAGGCCGCGCCGCAAATGGCGCAATGGTTCGTCTACGGCGATGCCTTGCCGGCACCGGCGCGCGATGCCTTTAAACGATACTGGTCCGCCTGGCTGATGCCCGACCGCAAAGCGGCTCCGCAATTGCTGCAACTCGACCGCTATCTCACCGACGGCAGGCTGGTTCATCCGCAGCTGGATCAGCTCACCGGCGGGTTCAAGAGCGACTCAGGAATCGCGGATTCCTACTACGCAAAGACCGGCGACTGGCGCGGCAACAAGAGCTTCTACCGCGCGGGCTACAACGATTTCATGTCGACCGAGAATTTCAATCACACCGCCGCGATCGGCGCGCTGTTGGGCGGATCGATCGTCGGATCGCAGAACGCCATGGCCGATGGCCGGCATGGCTGGGAGACCTTTCCGGTTCGGCTGTGGAGCTGGAGCCGCGGCGCCAGCCAGGAAAACATCGACCACTACTATTTCGCCATCACGCTCAGCGACCAGAAGGTGATGGCCGATTTCGCGCCCACTCGGTTCGACCGCTTGATGAGCGAAGGAATCCTGGCCAAGAGCATGGATGAGCTGATCGCCGCGTATCATCCGGCATTGAGGCGTTTCATTGCGGGTTCGGCCCGCACGTCGCTTGAATATCTATTAGCCGAACAAGATGGCTTGCAATACGTCATGGACACGCTGTCGCACGCGGGAGCGCTGCACGACGTCGGCAACCCAGAAGTGAAGACTTTGCTTCCCGGTTTGTCCACGACGATCGGACAAGAGGTACCGCCGCTGCGCGTCGCGATGCAAGCGACGACCAGCGCATGGGGCCCCGGGTGGCTTTCCAAGCTTGTCGACGACAAGCCGCTGCCCTACCGCGCGATGGCGATCGGGGATGGTATCGAGACATCATACCTGGGGCGCAACTATGGTCTCGCCACAGGCACGAAGACGCAGCGCATTCAGTTTCTGGCGCAGTGGCGGCGAACCGACGCACCGGTCGAAAAGATGAGCGACATCGTCACGGTCGTCGCCGGCTACGGCGTCAACGAAACGCGCTTCGCCAACGATTCCTGGGGCTGGATCGCGCCGATCGGCTCACAGACTTACCTGCAGCACGACAACAAAGCGCTCATGCTCGCCGCGCCGCGCGATGCCGTTTTTCTGCGCAACAAAGTCAGCAAAGAAGGGTTGAAGAGCCTGCAAGCCTCGCTGGCATTTTTCAACTACCAGCAACCCGCCCCCGATTGGCAGATTTATGTGGACGGCCGGCGCATCACGCAGCTGCCCTATGTGACCCATGCGGGCGCCCGGATTGCCATCCACGACGGAGCAACGTTTTTCGGGGTCGTCCCGCTCGCGGCGACCGACTTGGGCGGCGGCAATCGCGTAGTCTTGCGCGAGGGCACCGCGCAGGTCTGGGACAAGATCACTTTCAAGCCCGCGCTGGTCATCGATTCGTATAATCTTCGCAGCGAAAGCGCCGTTGCCAGTCCCGACTGGGATCGCATCAAAAAAGCGCTGGGAGGCTTTGCCGTCGAACTGGCGGACCGTTCGGATTATCCGTCATTCGAAGCATTTGAGGACCATTTGGCCGGAGCGGCGGTGCAAATTAATTTCGACAAATCGCGCGCCGGGTCGGTGCTCTACAAAAGCGGAAACGACGTTCTCGAGACCAAGCTGGCGACGGTCGCCGGCGAATTGACGCTGGTTGACCCGAAGGTCAACGGCCGTCCGGCGTTTCTGCCGCCGCGCATCCTGCGCGACACCACCACATCGGTACAGGGAATGACGGCGGCGGTAGAAAAAATGGGCGCCGTCCTGCGCGGCGGCGACGGGCGCATGAAATTTCTGCAAGTAGAGCCGAAATCACACACTTATATTGCGTGGAATCCGCTGCCCGATCTCGAGACATTCTCGTTTCTTGTTCCCGGCGGCATCAAGGTCCGGGCGGACGGAGGTCTCGGCCTTGCACGCGTTGAGGTCAATCCGGTTGCGAATCGAGTTGATGTCTCTCAGGCTTGGCGCGAGGGGCAAACGCAAGACAAAAGCGCGGCATCCGCGCTGGTGCTGACCGGCTTCAGCAAGCCGCCGATCGTCGAGTACAACGGGGTCGTGCAGAAAGAACTGGCGACGCGCATAATTCACGGCGAGCGCGCGTATCTCATTCCCTTGCAGGCCACGATGAAATCGACGCCCGAGATGGAGAAGGCGCTGGCCGAATAATGAGCCACGTGCCTTCCTGAGCGAGATGGCCGGGGACGAGCCCGGCCATGACCTCGCGGTCACTTCTTGCGTTGATCGAGCACGCGCACTGCTTTGCCCTGCGAGCGCGGCACCTCGCCGGGCTCTTTCAGCACCACCTTGCAAGTAACGCCGATCAGCGACTTGATATGGTGCGCGACCTCGTCGGCCTTGCGCAACAGAACGCCGCCGAAATCGGGAGCTCGCTCGATTTCCACCGTCATCGCATCGAGCGCGCCTTCGCGCGACAATACAATTTGATAATGCGGCGCCAAGCCGGGAAAGCCGACCAGGATCGCCTCTATTTGCGACGGATAGACGTTGACGCCGCGGATGATCATCATGTCATCGTTGCGGCCGGTCACCCGCAGGATGCGGACATGGCTGCGGCCGCAGGCGCAGGGCTCGTCGCTTAGCCGGGTAATATCGCGCGTGCGGTAGCGGATCATCGGCTGCGCCTCCTTGGTCAGCGTCGTGATGACCAATTCGCCGGTTGCGCCGATCGGCAGCGGCTGCAGCGTGTCGGGATCGATGACCTCGAACAGGAAATGATCCTCCCAGCCATGCAAGCCCGACTGCACCTCATGGCACTCGCAGGCAACGCCCGGCCCCATGATCTCGGACAGGCCGTAGACATCGACCGCCTTCAGTCCGAGCCGGTCCTCGAGATCATGACGCATGGCGTCGCTCCAGGGCTCGGCTCCGAACAGGCCAACCCGAAGGGATCCCTGCTTGAGGTCGACTCCCATTTTTTGCGCAACTTCCGCGATATTGAGGGCATAGGACGGCGTCGCGCAGAGCACGCGCGCCTTGAAGTCGTTGATCAAGGTCACCTGGCGCTCGGTGCCGCCGCCGGAAACCGGCACGACTGTGCAACCGAGCCGCTCGGCGCCGTAGTGCGCGCCGAGGCCGCCGGTGAAAAGGCCGTAGCCATAGGCGTTGTGCACGATGTCGCCCGGCCGCGCGCCGGCGCAGGCAAAGCAACGCGCCATCAGGTCCGACCATATATCGAGATCGCCCTTTGTATAGCCGACCACGGTCGGTTTTCCCGTCGTGCCGGAAGAAGCATGGACTCGCACCAAATGTTCGCGGGGCACCGCAAACATGCCGAACGGATAATTGTCGCGCAGATCGCTCTTCAGCGTGAAGGGGAAACGAACGATGTCGGGCAGTCCCTTCAAATCGGCCGGCTTGACTCCCGCCTCGTCGAATTTCCGGCGATAATGCGGAACGTTTGCGTAAGCCCGCTCGAGCGTCTGTTCTAGGCGTGCCGTTTGCAGCGCGGCCAGCGCTTCGCGCGACATCGTCTCGACTTTGCGCTCGAACATGAAAGTATCGGTAACTCCGACTGCCCGCTGAGTGCTCATCGCCATACAGTTCATTTCACCAGCGTCTTGCCGGTGATGCGCTCGAGATTTTTGTAGAATATCTTGTCGCCGGTTTCCTTGTCGAGGTTCAGCGATTCCAGGATGCGCAGGGTCTCGCGCGGGAACATGGTTCCGTTCTCGGGATCGAACGGGCAATCGGAGGCGAACACGATCTTGTCGACCGGGAAAAACTCCAGTCCGCATTTGGTCGCCGGCGTTGCGCCGAACACCGCGGTGTCGGCGTAGAAATCCTGCTTGAAATAGTCGAGCGGGCGTTTCTTCAGGCTCTTGCGCAGCGCGACATAGTCCTCCTCGGTCGTCCGCGAGCCCATCACGTCGTTGCCCGGGCCAATGCGGCCTTCGAGCATCGGCACGATGCCGCCGAAGTGGTGGGTGATGATCTTCAGGTTCGGATGGTTATCCATAATCTTCGAGTAGACGAGCCGTATCATCGCCGTCGCCGTTTCGTAGGACCAGCCGAACGTCCACCAGATTTCGTATAGCGATTTCTTCTCGTCGATATAGTCCGGCATGTTGGCGCCGCGCGCCGGATGCAGCCAAACCGGCTTGCCGAGCTCGTTCATCTTTTTCCAGAACGGCAGATATTGCGGCCGGTCGATCGGCTTGCCCGCAACGTTGGTGTAAATCTGCACGCCGAGCGCGCCGAGCTGATTGATGGCGCGTTCGGCCTCGGCGACGCCAGCGTCCGGCGCATCGAGCGAAATCTGCGCCACCCAGCCCGGGAAATGGTCGCGCTCCTTGGCGATCAATTCGGCGAAGCCGTCATTGATGATGCGGGTGAAATCGTCGATTTCCTGCGGGTTCTTGGCGAAGGTCTCGACCGGCGGCTGCGGGTAGGACAAAATCTGCGCGTAATCTTTATGGCCGTCGACGATTCTCTTGCGGACATCGAGATCGTGCAGCGCCGGAATCGCACGCACGCGCTTGCCCATGTCCTTGTACTGGCCGGCCACTTCGAGCATTTTGTCGAAGAATTTTTTGGGGAAAAAGTGGGTATACGCATCGATCCGCATTTCTGTTTCCTCATTTCGGGAAATGGTGGCCGAAGGAGCATCGGCGGCGGCCACCCTACACAACGCGGCGCGCCACTGATAGGGCCCACGAGCCAACCAAAGCGGGCTATAAGACCTGCGCAAAACGGCGCACAAGCGCTCAGGTTTCGTGGCGCCCATTTGGCCCATCTGTTACCATTCCCGCTATGGCCATGACGCATCCGATCGGCTTGTCCGAGCCCGACGCACCGCCGCTCGGCGAAGGCGGACGCATCACGCCGATGATGGAGCAATATATCGAGATCAAGGCCGCCAATCCCGATTGTCTCCTCTTCTACCGGATGGGCGACTTCTACGAACTGTTCTTCGAGGATGCCGAGGTGGCTTCGCGCGCGCTCGGCATCGTGCTCACCAAGCGCGGCAAGCATTTGGGCGCCGATGTGCCGATGTGCGGCGTGCCGATTGAGCGCGCCGACGAATATCTGCATCGGCTGATCGCGCTCGGCCATCGCGTGGCGGTCTGTGAGCAGCTCGAGGATCCCGCTGAAGCCCGAAAACGCGGAGCAAAGAGCGTCGTGCGGCGCGACGTGGTGCGGCTGGTAACGCCGGGCACGCTGACCGAGGACTCGCTGCTCGACGCCAAGCGCAATAATTATCTGCTCGCAATCGCGCGGGCGCGCGTATCCTTGGCTGGCGAAGAAGCCCGTTTCGCGCTCGCCTGGATCGACATTTCGACCGGCGAATTCCGCATCACCGAATGCGACCGCGCCTCGCTGCCGGCCGAGATCGCGCGGCTGGAGCCGAGCGAGATCATCGTTTCCGATGCGCTTTATGCCGACACCGACCTCGCGCCCATGTGGCGCGCGCTTCCGGCGATGACGCCGCTCGCGCGCGACGTGTTCGACGGCGCCAGCGCCGAGCGGCGGCTGAGCTCGTTCTTTTCCGTTGCAACCAGCGAGGCCTTCGGCGCCTTGTCGCGCTTGGAACTGACCGCGGCCGCGGCCTGCGTCACTTACGTCGAGCGCACGCAGATCGGCCATCGCCCGCCCCTATCTCCGCCATTGCGCGAAAGCGCCGGCGCTACCATGGCGATCGACCAGGCGACCCGCGGCAATCTCGAACTGATGCGTACACTTGCAGGCGAGCGGCGCGGCTCGCTGCTCGACGCGATCGACCGTACGGTCACCGCCGCCGGCTCGCGCCTGCTGGCGCAGCGGCTGTCGGCGCCGCTCACCGATCCAAAGGCGATCAATGCACGGCTCGATGCGGTCACGGTCTTTGCCGAGAATGCCGCCGCGCGCGCGGATACGCGCTCGCGGCTCAGTGCGGCGCCTGACCTTGCCCGCGCGCTGGCGCGGCTGGTGGTCGGGCGCGGCGGCCCGCGCGATCTCGCCGCCGTCCGCGACGGCATCGGCGCCGCCGCCGATCTAGCCCGTGCGCTGGCGGCGCTGAAGGACATGCCGGCGGAAATGGCCGAGGCCGTGCTGGCCTGTCAGAGGCCGGACGGAAAGCTCGCCGCGGAGCTGTCGGCCGCTCTTGCCGTGGAACTGCCCGCCTTCAAGCGCGACGGCGGCTTTGTGCGCGAAGACTACGATGCAATGCTCGACGAGACGCGCGCCTTGCGCGACGAATCGCGCCGCGTGATCGCGGCATTGCAGGCGCGCTACGCCGAGGAGACCGGCATCCGTGCGCTGAAGATCCGGCACAACAACGTGCTTGGCTATTTCGTCGAAGTCACCGCCCAGCATGGCGACAAGCTGATGGCGGCGCCGCTCAACGCAACGTTCATTCATCGGCAGACGCTGGCCGGCCAAGTGCGCTTCACCACCACCGAGCTGGCCGACCTCGAGGCCAAGATCGCCAGCGCCGCCGAACGCGCACTTGGACTGGAGCTGGAGATTTTCGAGCGGTTGTCGGCCGCGGTGACCGCCGAAGGCGCAGCAATCAAGCAATGCGCCGAGGCGCTGGCCGCACTCGATGTCGCGAGCGCGCTCGCCCATCTCGCGGCCGAGCGCGACTACGTACTGCCGCATGTCGATGACGGCCTCGACTTCGTCATCGAGGCCGGCCGCCACGCCGTGGTCGAACAGGCCCTGGCGCGCGACGGCACGCCCTTTGTGGCGAACGATTGCGACCTCTCGCCGCCACCTCCTGCCAACCCTCCCCCGCAAGCGGGGGAGGGAGGGGCTGGCCGCATCTGGCTGCTCACCGGCCCCAACATGGCCGGCAAGTCCACCTTCCTGCGGCAGAACGCGCTGATCGCGATCCTCGCGCAGATGGGCTCCTTCGTGCCGGCGCGCTCCGCGCGTATCGGGGTCGTCGACCGGCTGTTCTCGCGTGTCGGCGCGGCCGACGATCTTGCGCGCGGCCGCTCGACCTTCATGGTCGAGATGGTGGAGACCGCGGCCATCCTCAATCAGGCGGGCGCGCGCGCGTTGGTGGTCCTCGACGAGATTGGCCGCGGCACCGCGACCTTCGACGGGCTATCGATTGCCTGGGCAACGGTCGAGCATTTGCACGACGTCAATAAATGCCGCGCGCTGTTCGCCACTCATTTCCACGAACTAACCGCGCTCGCCGCGCGGCTTAATCGGCTGCACAACGCCACGGTGCGGGTGAAGGAATGGCACGGCGAAGTCGTGTTCCTGCACGAAGTGGTGCCGGGCGCTGCCGACCGCTCCTACGGCATCCAGGTGGCCAAGCTCGCCGGTCTGCCGAAAAGCGTGATCGAGCGCGCCAAGCTGGTGCTGGCGAAGCTCGAGCAGGAGGACCGTGCGGCGCCGAAAGGCTTCGAGGACCTGCCGCTGTTTGCCGCGCCGTTCAGGGCTCCGCCTTCGATGCAGCAGGCCGCGCATGAACTGCTCGCTGCCGCCATCGCCGTACTCAATCCCGACGAGATGTCGCCGCGCGAGGCGATGGAAGCGCTCTACATGCTCAAACAGAAGCTCGAGGAGACCGAGAAAAAGTAATTGCCAGCTGTCATGCCCCGCGAAGGCAGGGCATTCAGTACACACGAGCGATGGTTTCGGCTGATCGTCCGCTTTCGCGGACTTCGAACGCTATTCGATGCTCAGCAGAGCTTAATGCGCCAGGTTTCGATTTAGCTCAGGCGTCCGTGCGGGTTGCGCATCGCCGAGCGCGCCGACGAACGGACCGCTCCGCTCGACCATCATCGAAGCCGCGACCACGATGCTGACGGCCATCGCGATCTTGAGCGCGGGGCAGGAACGAATTCAGCCGTCATTCAGATATCGAAGCCGTGGCGCCGCGCTGTGATTACAATGAGGCTCCAGGCGATGGAGGTAGCGAGCGCGAGCGAAAGCCCGATCACCGAGCCGAACGGCTCGGCGGTGAAATGCAGCATCACGCAGGCAAGGGCGAAGCCGACCAGACCGAGCACGGCATTCGCCATGACCGCCGCGGTCGGCGGTCCGCCCACGCGCCGGTGCAAAATGAGAATGATGCTGATCAGGATGATCGGAAACACCGCAAGCATGCCGCTGCCCGCCGCGCCGATGCGAAAACTCAGGCTCACCGTGAAGCCGACCAGCATCGCCACCATGAGCGCGCGCAGCGCAAGATCATACCAGTAGGTGCGCAGGCGCGGCATGCTCACGAAGCGCAACGGCCGCGCCAGGGCATAGCACACGGCGAACACGGCAATGTTGGTCAGGGCGGCGGTTAGAATCGTCCAATGGATCATATGCACGATCAAGGCGATCACGAACCACAGCAGGAGATCCAGCGACAGGCAGAAGGCAAGCGAGCGCTTCTGCGCGAGCAGCGCATAGATCAGTGCGAAAATGAGATTGGCATTGTTGATGGCGAGACTGGTGACTGCGCTCGCCGCAATGAATTGCGCACCGTGATCAATCGCGTAGAATACGTAGACCGGCCCGCCGCCGAGCGGCAGCGTCGCCACCAGTCCGCCGACCAGCGGCCCGGCGCGCTCGGCGGCAACCGTCGCGGCCACCACGAAGGCGGCGGTGATGGCCATCCGAACGATCAGCGTGAAGGCGAAAGCGAGGTCGGGGGGCATGTTTGTTCTCCCTCTCCCCGCAAGCGGGGAGAGGTGAAAGCGCGTCAGGCCCTCGCGATTCTCACATCAACCGGCGGGCCGCTCCGGATGGTCTGGTAGACCACGCAATAACGCTCGGTGAGCTTGAGCAGTTGTTCGAGCTTGTCCTGCGGCGCGTCGGTGTCGAGATCGAAGCGCAGGCGAATTTCGCGGAAGCCGACCGGCGCATCCTTGGCAACGCCGAGCGTGCCGCGGAAATCGAGCTCGCCTTCCGCCGACACGGTGCCCGACTTGAGCGGAATGGCGAGTGCAGTCGCTACCGCCTTGACGGTGACTCCGGCGCAGGCGACCAGCGCTTCCAGGAGCATGTCGCCGGAGCACAATTCGAGGCCCGAGCCGCCAGTCGCCGGGTGCAGGCCGGCGGTTGCCAGCATGCGGCCGGTCTCCAACTTGCAGGCGATATTGGCATCGTCGAGCGTGCCTTTGGCCTTGAGCGTGATCACGGCAGCCTGCGGATCGCTCTTGTAGCGTTCCTTGATCGGCGCCTGCATGGCGCGAAGTTCATCGGCGTCCATAAGGATCTCCGTATTTTTGCGTCATTCCGCGACGGCCCGAAGGGCCGGGCCCGGAATCCATACTCCGCAGCGCTGGGGTTATGGATTCCGGGCTCACGCGCTTCGCGCGTGCCCCGGAATGACAAATCGTTAGTTAGGCGTCAGCACCACGCGGCCGACGATTCTGCCGGCGCGCAGTTGATCCATTACCGCGTTCACCTCGTCGAGTGGGTGCGTGGTCACCGGCACGTCCGGCAGTCCGGTGCGGCGCACGAGCTCCATCAATTCCGTCATCTCCGGCACGCTGCCGACATAGGAGCCCTGGATGGTGAGCGCGCGCATCGGGATCGGCGGCAGCGACACCGTAAGGTCGCCGCCGTACAGACCGACGATGATGTATTTGCCGCCCTTGGTCAGGCTGTCATAACCGAGCCGCGCCGTCTGCGACGATCCGACCAAATCGATCACCGCCCAGGCGCCGCCTTTGGTAAGGCTCTTGATCTGCTCGACCGCGTCGGGCGCATTGCCGTCGACCACCGCGGCAGCGCCCGCCTGCTTGGCGGCGGCGCGCTTGGCGGGATCGATGTCGACCACTACGGCGCTGTGGCCGCCCATCTTCTGGTGCAAGGCAAGGCACATGAGCCCGAGTCCCCCCGCACCGATGATCACCGTCGGCTCCCGCTTGAGCGTCGTCACCTTCTTCAAAGCGCCGAACGTGGTCACGCCCGAGCAGGCGAGTGGAGCGGCGCGTTCGGGCGGCAGATTGCGGATGTCGAACAGATAGCGCGGATGCGGCACCATCAGATAGTCGGCGTAACCGCCGTTGCTGAATACGCCGAGGCTGCGCATGGCGCTGCACAGATTGTCTTCGTTGCGCAGGCAGGGTTCGCATTTGCCGCAGCCGATCCAAGGATCGGCCAGCATGCGGTCGCCGATCTTGACGCCTTTGGCGTCCGGGCCGAAAGCCACCACTTCGCCGACATTCTCGTGGCCGAGCGTCACCGGCAGCTTCATGCCGCGATCCGCGAGGCTCAGCTGCTTGCCGCCGCCGAGGTCGAAGTAGCCGTCGGCAAGATGCAGGTCGCTATGGCAGACGCCGGCCGCCAAAACTTTGAGCAGGACCTCGGTGCCTTTCGGCTCCGGCATCGGCTGCTGGTTGAGCCGCAGCGGCTGGCCGCAGACGCAAACCTGGAACATGCGCATCGAACTTCCTCCCGCCATCTTTTTGTCGTCGCCGGCAGTCGGCCGGGCGACCCCGCGTAAGGGCGCAGTGCCTACCCAAACGGGGTGGCCGGGACAAGCCCGGCCATGACCCGCAGATGGAACCATAGTGTTGGGCGTTCGTCATGGCGAACCGCCGCTTCGCAACCGCAAAATGCTGAAAATTTGATCGCCGCACCTGCGAAGGCCACCCCAAGCGAATATCTTCACTGCGAGCCGGTGACTTGCACCCGGCAGTCCGCTATCTCGATGGCCCCATGGCTTCGCTTGCCCTCGAATCGACCCCCGCGCCCGAGCATCCTCCCCGGAGCTCGGCTGAGCTGATCGACGTCCGCGCCGTCGCCGCCGATCTGGAAGCGCTGGTCGAGAGCCATCGGGGCGGCGAGCGTGAGCTGCGCAGCGCGCTGGCGCAGCGGCTGAAGGCTGCGCTCATTGAAGGCCGCGCCAAGGCCGAGCAATGGCTGCTCAAGGACCGCCACGGCCGTCGCTGCGCCGAGCGACTGTGCCGGCTGGAGGACGAGATCATCTGCCTGCTGTTCGAGTTCGCGCGCAAGCATCTTTATCCCTCGCAGAACCCGTCCGAGGCCGAGCACATGGCGATCATCGCCACCGGCGGCTACGGGCGCGGCCTGCAGGCGCCCGGCTCGGACATCGACCTGCTGTTCCTGCTGCCCTACAAGCAGACCGCCTGGGGCGAGTCGATCGCGGAGGCGATCCTCTATTGCCTCTGGGACACCGGCCTCAAGGTCGGCCACGCCACCCGCTCGGTCGACGAATGCATTCGTCAATCGAAGGCGGACATGACCATCCGCACTGCGATCCTCGAGGCGCGGTTCCTGCTCGGCGACAGGGGGCTGTTCGACGAGCTGCAAATGCGTTTCGACCGCGAGGTGGTGCGCCACACGGCCGCGCAATTCGTCGCCGCCAAGCTCGCCGAACGCGAGGACCGTCACCGCCGCGCCGGCCAATCGCGCTACCTGGTCGAGCCGAACGTGAAGGACGGCAAAGGCGGCCTGCGCGACCTGCATACGCTGTTCTGGATCGCGAAATATGTCTACCGCGTGCGCGAGCCGGACGAGTTGATCAAGCGCGGCGTATTCGACAAGCGCGAATATCAGATTTTCCGCCGCTGCGAGGATTTCCTCTGGTCGGTGCGCTGCCACATGCATTTCATCACCGGGCGCGCCGAGGAACGGCTGTCGTTCGACATTCAGCGCGAGATCGCGGTGCGGCTCGGCTACACCGCGCATCCGGGGCTGCGCGACGTCGAGCGCTTCATGAAGCACTACTTCCTGATCGCCAAGGACGTCGGCGACCTGACCGCCATTCTGTGCGCCGAGCTGGAGGACAGCCACGCCAAGAGCGTGCCGGTCCTGAGCCGCATGATGGCGAAGTTTCGCCCGGTGAAGCATCGTGTCCTGAGCGAGAGCGCGGACTTCATCGTCGATCACAACCGCGTAACCGTGGCTGACGGCACCGTTTTCCGACGCGACCCCGTCAACCTGATCCGAATCTTTCATCTCGCGCAAAAGCACAACCTCGCCTTCCATCCCGACGCGCTGCGCTCGATCACCCGCTCTCTCAATCTGATCGACGCCAAGCTGCGCGACAATGAGGAAGCCAATAAACTTTTCCTGGAAATCCTAACATCCAAGAACGACCCGGAAACGGTGCTACGCCGCATGAACGAGGCCGGCGTGCTCGGCCATTTCGTGCCCGCCTTCGGCAAGATCGTGGCGATGATGCAGTTCAACATGTATCACCACTACACGGTCGACGAGCACCTGGTGCGCTGCATTGGCGTGCTGGCCGAGATCGAGCGCGGCGCCAGCAAGGACACGCCGCTCGGCAACGAACTGATCCACAAGATTCTGCCCGCCCACCGCAAGCTGCTCTACGTCGCGCTGTTCTTGCACGACATCGCCAAGGGCCGCGTCGAGGATCATTCGATCGCCGGCTGCCGGGTGGCGCGGCGGTTCTGTCCGCGACTGGGATTTTCCGCAGCGGAAACCGAAACGGTCGCCTGGCTGATCGAGCATCATTTGCTGATGTCGAGCGTCGCGCAGTCGCGCGACCTCTCCGACCGCAAGACCATCGAGAACTTCGCCGCGGTGGTGCAATCGGCCGAGCGGCTTAAGCTGCTCTGCATCCTGACCACAGCCGACATCAAGGCGGTTGGACCCGGCGTATGGAACGGCTGGAAGGCGCAGCTTATCCGCACGCTCTATTACGAGACCGAGCCGGTGCTCACCGGCGGCTTCTCGGAGGTCAACCGCGCCCAGCGCGTCGCCATGGCGCAGGGCGAATTCCGCGACGCCATGAAGGATTGGCCGAGTGAACGGCTGGAGGCCTATATCGGCAAGCTCTATCCGGCCTATTGGCTGAAGGTCGATCTGCCGCATAAGATTCAACACGCCAAATTTGTGCGCACCGCGGAGGACGCTGACAAGTCGCTCGCCACCGTGGTCGGCTTCGACGGCGGGGCGGTGACCGAACTCACGGTGCTGGCGCCCGACCATCCGTGGCTGTTGTCGATCATCGCCGGCGCCTGCGCCATGGCCGGCGCCAATATCGTCGACGCGCAGATTTACACCACCACGGATGGGCGCGCGCTCGACACCATCTCGGTGTCGCGCGAATTCGAGCGCGACGAGGACGAGGAGCGGCGCGCCAACCGCATTGCCGATTCAATCGAGAAGGCGCTGCGCGGCGATTTGCGCCTGCCCGATGTGGTGGGAAAGCGCACGCCGCCGAAAGGCCGCATCAAGGCGTTCGCGCTCGAGCCGACGGTCACCATCAACAACAATTGGTCGCACCGCTTCACGATGGTGGAGGTCACCGGCCTCGACCGCACCGGTCTGCTGTTCGACCTGACCACTACCTTGTCCAAGCTCAACCTCAACATCGCCTCGGCGCACGTTGCCACCTTCGGCGAAAGGGTAGTGGACGTGTTCTACGTCACCGACCTGATGGGCGCGCAGATTACCTCGCCGACGCGGCAGGCGGCGATCAAGCGCGCGCTGATCGGCCTGTTCGCGGTGCCGGAAACCAACGGCAAGTCGGGCAAGTGAAGGCCGCTATTTCTCCGCCAGCTTCGCCGCGTCGTCGCGAACGCTGGTGTCGATGAGCGAAGCGACCGGGACGGGCTTCTTGATCACGCCGGCCTTGACGAACAGCTGCTGCATCCATTCGAGCCGATCGGCCGGCACCGCGAGGCTGGTATCAATCAAGTGATTCTTCAACGCCTCAGTGGTGATGAACTCGGCACGCTTATCGTTCGGCTTCGCGTGCGTCATCTCGTGCGCCAGCTTCACCGTCGCGTCGCCGTGGTCGGTGGCGTATTTGTAGGCGTCCATTTCCGCCGCCACGAAATGCACCAGATCGTCGCGGCGGTTGGCCAGCACTTCTTTACTGGTGGCAAGGCATAGCCGGATGAACTTCGGCACCACCTCGCTCGCCTTCATCAAAACGTGAAAATTCGCCGGCATCACCGCTTCGAATTCGTTCGACACCACAGCGGCATCGGTAATCCCGGCGATCATCGAATGATAGCGATCGAGGTCGGCGCCCTGCGTGGCGAAGTTGACCTCCGAGACCGGAACCTTCTCGGCGTCCAGCATACCGCGGAACAGGAGATCTGGCAGCGAGCCGGGCGACGAAATCGCGACCGTCTTGCCCTTGAGATCGGCGGGCGTCTTGATCTCGGCCTTCGCCAGCACGACCTGCGGCATGCCGGGCCAGGTGCAGGCGACCATCTTGACGCCGGTGCCGCGCGCGCCGGCGACGATCGATTCAGCCGCACCCATCTCGACGCTGTCGACCTCGCCGGCGATCAATGCCTTCATCAGCGTGGCGCCGGCCTTGATCGGCACCAACTCGACCTTAAGGCCCTGCTTGGCGGCAAAGCCGCCTTTGGCGACCATGGCGATGAAGCCGGCGTCGCTCTTGGGTTCCAGAATGCCGTGTTTCCAGACTTTCTCTTGCGCATGCGCGATTGCGAGGCCGCAGGCGAGCAACGCAGCGGCGGCAAGCAGCGATGTTTTGTGTGTGAGCATGGGCGTTCCTTTCCCGAATTGTTGGCAAAAGCTACGACCGCGCCCTTGCCGGTGCAACACCGCCATTGCCGGGCCGCCGCGCAGCGGCGTGATCCGGCCATCCATCGAGCTTCGAAGAAAGATGGATGCGCGGGTCGAGCCCGCGCATGACGACGCAGAGGAATGCGTCCGGCGCGCCTAGATGCGATACTCGCCGCCGCGCTTGCGGCCCTGGTCGACGTTGAGAAACAGATGGTCCAACTTCGGCCGCTTCTTGATGAGCCCCTGCTCGTGCGAATAGCCGACCAGCGTCTCCAACACTTTGCGGTTCTTGTCGGTCAGCCCGTATTCCCAGGGATCGGGGCCAAGGACGCGTTCCTGCTCCTCCCAAGCGGCGCGATACCAGGCAAGCGGCACGATGCGCGGATTGGCCATCTTCTTCATCGCCGCCGCCTTCGCCTCGTTGAAGGCGCGGAATAGGTTGATCGCCAGCCACGGGTGCTCGTCGGCCAGCGCCTTGCGCAGCGCGACGACGTGCATGATCGGAAAAATGCCGGTACGCTTGTAATAGGCCATCTCCTCCGCCTTGTGGTCGGGGAACAGGCGGGCGACGCGCGGATCGGCAGCGAGAAACGGCTTGACAAAGTCGGAATGAAACACCGCGTCGAGCTCGCCCTCCGCCAGCATGGTATCGACCGATTTGTCGTTCGGCAGACAGGAATATTTGATGTCCGGCGGCAACGGGACCTTGACGTCATCCTCAATCTCGGCAACCCACTCGATGGAGTTCAACGGCACGCCGTATTCGCTTTGCAGCATGCCGCGCATCCACAGCACCGCCGTGGTCATCATAGTCTTGACGCCGATCCGGCGGCCCTTGAGATAGGCGGGCTTGCTAATGCCCTTGGTCGTGTTGATGAACATGAAACCGTGCCGGAACCGGCGATGCAGAAAAACCGGAATGGCGCGGAACGGCAGGTCATTGTCGCGCGCCGCCAGGTAGGACGAGCCCGAGAGCTCGGCCACATCGAATTCCCCGTTATTGAGGAAGCGCCAATGGCGGGTCGCCGAATCCATATCGGTTAGGATGGTGAGGTCTATTCCATCGACCGCGACTTTGCCGCTGATCAGCGGGCGCACGATTTCATAATCGCCGCAGGCGAGGCTGAGACTCAGTTTTTTAGGCATGCCTAACTCTTTCCAAGTCATTCCGGAGCGCTCGCGAAGCGAGCGCGCCCGGGATTCTAACCAAAACGCGCATTCTCTATCTGGATTCCGGGTCCGGCGCTAATGCGTCGTCCCGATACGACGGATCCTGATTAATGTCCCGTGGCCACAGCAGCCAGTTTGGCGGGATCGTCGGGTAGTCGATTGCCGCGCCAGACCACATGCAGATCGGGGCGCAGCAGAAGGAGATCGTAACCATAGACGTCGCGCGGATGCTCTTCATCGACATCGAGCATCGCAAACGGCGCGGCGTAAGAGGCAAAGGCGCGCGCCAGCGGCGCAGCGTCGGTGTTCGCTCCGGCAAGCCGCAGCAGCGTATAGCCCTCGCCGATGCGGTCGTGCAGCGCGCTGCCGTCGGCGAGCCAGAGATGCGGCAGCCGCGCGCCCGGCCAGGTGGTCGGCAGATATCTTCGGAAATCATGCGGCGGCCCTTGGCCTGGTTCCGGCCAGATGACGGGCGAGTCGACATAGCGATAGCCGAGCTCGGCGCCGATCATTTCGTTGCTCTTGCGCTGCTCGACGTCGGCGATATGGGCGAGGTTGGCGCGCGTCTCGGCGCCTTCCGGCGTGTGGTCGCGGATGTTCGGACGCCAGGCCGCGCGCCAGGCGCGCCGTCCGCGCGAGGCATAGCGCGAGGCCTCGACATTGGCGGCGCCGACCTGCCGGCGCTCCACTTCGTAGGACCTGAGCAAGTTCGGGCCGCCCCAGCCTTGCAGCGTGGCGGCGAGCTTCCATGACAGGTCGACGGCATCGCCGACGCCGCTGTTCATGCCGAGGCCGCCGGTCGGAATGACGAGATGCACCGCGTCGCCGGCGAGGAAGACGCGCCCCTCGCCGTAGGCATCGGCCAACAGCAGGTTTTGCCGCCATGGCGCGCAGGACAGCATTTCGTACTGCACGGGCATGGCGACGGTCGCCTCGAACATGGTTTTCATCTCGGCATCACTGTCGACCACCGAATGCAGGGTGAAATGGCGGGTCGAATCCTGCACGATCAGAAAGGTCGAATGGCTGTCCGCCACATGATAGTGGCGGCCCTTGCCGATCGGGATGCGCTCGAACAGATCGTCGCACCGGTAAAGCGCCTGGCGCAGCTGCAGCAAATTGGCCTCGCCCGCGAGCTTGATGCCGAGCTGGTGGCGCACGGTGCTCGAGCCGCCGTCACAGCCGACGAGGTAGAGCGCGGTCAGCGCTGCATCGCCCTTGTCGGACTTGACGCGCGCGGTGACCGAGCCGGCATCCTGCTCGAACGAAATGAACTCGCAACCGTAGCGCACATCGACGACCGGAATGGTTTCGGCCTCCGCCTTGAGCAGCGGCTCCAGCGTATATTGGGAGATCAGCTGATAAGGCTCGAGCGGCAGCGAGCCGTCCCGGCATTTGGCGATTTCGGCTTCGGCTTCCGCCACCGACGGATAAGGCAGATGCAAGAGCGGCGGTTCGATCAGCGAGGTGACGATGAACACGTCCATCGGCGCGTCGCGTGGAAATCCGGCGGCGCGGATTTTCTTGGCCAGCCCCATGCGGCGATAGACTTCCATGGTACGCGCGTTGCAGCGCTCCATCTTGGGCAGAAATTGCGGCGCCGCTTTCTGCTCTAGCAGAATGCAGCGCACGCCGCGCCGGCCCATATCAATAGCAAGCGTCAGCCCTACGGGTCCGGCGCCGACGATGATGACTTGGGTGTCCAAACGGGATGCCCGCGCTGATCAACAGCGCGAACCTACCACCTTGCTGCTTATCGCAAAGCCCCTACCCGCCGAGGAACAGGCGGCTGACGTCAGGGTTGGCGAGCAGATCGTCGGCGCGGCCGGCGAGCGCCAGCTTGCCAGAGACCAGGACATAGCCGATGTCGGCGAACTCGAGGCCCTTCTTGGCGTTCTGCTCGACGATCACGATGGTCTTGCCTTCGGCATGCTGCAGGTCGCCGAGAATCTCGAACACAGCGTCGATGAAGCGCGGCTCGAGCCCGATCGAAGGCTCGTCGACCAGCAGAATCTGCGGGTCCATCACCAGCGCGCGGCTGATCTCTAGCAGCCGCCGCTCGCCACCCGATAGCACCTTGGCCGGATGCTTGCGGCGCGCGGCCAGCCGCGGATATTTGTCGAATACCTTTTCGGCGGCCTGCTTGGCCTCGACCGGATGATCCATCAGATAGCCGCCCATCCACAAATTCTCTTCCACGGTCATGCCGGGGAACACCGACTTGTCCTGCAGGATGTAGGCAATGCCGGCCGAGCGCAGCTTTTCGTTGGGCGACAGCCGCGTCACGTCGAACTGCGTCTTGTCGCGTTCGATCGAGACTGTGCCGGAATAGATGTTGGTAAAGCCGAAGATTGAATGCAGCACGGTCGATTTGCCGGCGCCGTTGGGGCCGATCAGGCACAGCGACTGTTTGTGGCCGACCCGCAGGCTGAGCCCGTGCAGAATTTCCATCTGTCCGTAACCCGCGTGCAGGTCGTCGATGCGCAGATGCGGGCTTCCGGCAACCACCGCGTCGAGCTCTTCGACGCCGACGTCTCGCGCGATCTCCTGTGCCTGGCGCGCGACCTCCTCGACGGAAATCGCCGGCGCGATGCCGCCGTGATAGCCGCCCACGGGCTCGACGCTCGCCATCAATTGGCTCCCAGATAGGCGTCGATCACGCGCTGGTCGCGCTGGATTTCGCCGGGCTCGCCTTCCGCCAGCATCTCGCCATGCGCCATGCAGTAGATTTTGCTCGCCGTGTTCATGATCACGCGCATGTTGTGCTCGATGATGAACAGCGTGATGCCGAATTCGGTATTGGCGCGTTTGAGGCGGTCGAGCAGGCCATTGATCAGCGTCGGGTTGATGCCGGCGGTCGGCTCGTCGAGCAATAGCACGGTCGGCTCGTTCATCAGCGCCATGGCGAATTCCAAGAGCTTCTGCTGACCGAACGACAGACTGCCCGAGCGCAGGAAGCGCTTTTCGTAGAGCCCGACGAAGGCGAGCAGCTGTTCGGCATGCTCGACCACCTCGGTATGCTCATGCGCGAACATGTCGAGGAACCGCGCCTTGCGGTGCGGGATCGAGATCAGCATGTTCTGCATGCAGTTCATCTTGGCGTAGATGCGTGTGGTCTGGAAGGTGCGCAAAAGCCCGAGCCGCGCGATCTCCTGCACGCGCAGCTCCGATATTTCCTGGCCCTCGAAGCGGATCGAACCGGAATCGATCGGGTGATAGCCGACGATGGAATTAAACAGCGTGGTCTTGCCGGAGCCGTTAGGGCCGATTAGCCCGGTGATTGCGCCACGCTCCACCGTGAGCGACACGGCGTGATTGGCGACGACGCCGCCATAGGATTTGGTCACGTTCTTGAGCTCGATGATGGCGTCGCTCATTCGGCGCCCTCCGGATGCGGCTCAAGCCCGATCGCCGAGATTTCCTCCTCGCGCGTGGCCGCGGCCCGGGGCATGAAGCGCTTGGGAAATGTCTCCATGACCCAGCCGACAATGCCCTGCTGGAAATAGACGATGGTGACGACAATCAGCACGCCAAGCGAGACGTATTGCCAGCCGAGGAAATAGGTCCAAGTCACTTCCTTGAAGGTGTGGAAGACCACAGCGCCGATCACCGGCCCCCACAGGGTGCCTTTGCCGCCCAGCAGCACCATCACCACCATGTAGAGATTGAACGTCGTGGTGGGGAAGGCGATGTCGCGCGGCTCGATGAAGCCGGTCATGTTGCCGAACAGCGCGCCGGCAATGCCGAGGAAGAACGCCGAGATCGCCCAGGCGGTGCGCTTGTAACGCAGCGTATGCAGGCCCATCGCCGCCGCCTTGTCCTCGTCGTCGCGGATGGCGTTGAGCGCCAAGCCAAAGCTGGTGGAGTAGAGCCAGCGCAGAAACAGCAGCAGCGCGAAGGCGAGTGCAAACAACAGAAAATAGAAGAACAGCTTCTGCGCCTCCGGCGAACCGGGAAACACCGGCATGGAGATGCCGCTGGCGGCGCCGACCCAATCCCATGAAGCCGTCAGCTCCGCCGCGGCGATGGCGAGCCCGAGCGTGCCGATCGCGAAATAGGGCCCTCGCAACCCGAACACAATAAAGCCGGCCACCACCGCCAGCACGGAGGCGCCGATGCCCGCGGCAATCGTGCCGAGCGCGAAGCCGGTGAAATATTGCGCGTGGGTGAAGACGATGTGCGTGGTGCGGGAGCCCGCCGTGTACATCCCGACATCGTAGAACAGCCCGATCTGGACCACGGCACAGATATACATGCCGGCGCCGAAGAAGAAGATATTGCCGAGGGAATTGTAGCCCATCTGGCCGCCCAGGATGTCCCAGGTCGAGGCGAACACGATCATCAGCCAGAGCACCGCGACTTCGTTGCTATAGTTCGGAAACACGAATGGCGCGGCGAGCCCGGCCACAAGAATGAACCAGAACGGCAAGTTTTGTCGGGAAGCGAGGGTCATTGCACGGCCTGCCGCACGCGCAGATATTGAAACTGGCGCACCGCCAGCACGCTCAGCAGCAGCAGCACAATCAGCGCCTGCTGGAATTCGGCGCCGAGCAGGAAGCCGCCGAACTGCTCGACCACGCCCATGCCGAAGCCGGCGGCGATCACCGCTGGCAGATTGCCGAATCCCGCCGCCGTCACGATGACGAACAGCCGGATCGAATAGGTGGTGCCGAAGAACGGCTGCACATTCCAGACCAGGGCGACCAGGGCGCCGGCCGCCCCGCAGATCGCCGCATTGAGGCAGAAGGTGAACGAGTAGACTTTTTCGGTATCGATGCCGAGCACGCGGGCGGCGCGCGCATCCTGCGCCGTGGCGCGGATCGCCTGCCCCATGCGGCTGTTTTTCATGAAGATGATGACCGCCAGCGCCAGAAGGATTGCCAGTCCGAAGCCGAGCACGCGGGTGGCCGAAATGGTGATGAAGCCGCCGGCGAACTGCCACGTCGGCAAGCCGGAATGCGCCGACTGGGTATCCGGCCCGAAGGCCAGGTTCAGGCTTTGCTGGATCACGATGGCGATGCCGAAGGTTGCCAGCAGCGAGGTGAACAGATCGCGCGTGATGACCTTGCTGACCACCAGGCGATAGACGACCCAGCCCAATCCCCACAGCACCACGAAGGCGACCGGCACCCCAAGCAGCGCGTCGAAACCGTAGCGGCCGAGATTCCAGGTGATATAGCCGCCGAGCATGATGAAATCGCCCTGCGCCAGGTTCTTCACGTTCATCACGCCCCAGACCAGAGCAAGCCCGTAAGCGGCGAGCGCGAAGATCGAGCCGATCAGCAGGCCGTCAATCAGCAGACCGATATTGAGGACCGGTGCGGCGGTCAGAACCGAAATATTCCCAAGAATTTGTTGCATCGTGGGCGCTCTCGGCCGCTGTCGCAAATCACCGAAACGGGCGGCCCGACCGCGTTGCGATCGGACATCGCCCGGCTATAGCGCGGAAACGGGCGGTCTCGCCGCCCGTTCCCACTCGCCACGCTCAGTACTGAGCCTCGCGCGGATAAATCAGCTTGGCCGCCGCGATTTTTTCCGGCCAGACGACCTTGTACTTGCTGCCCTGGATTTGGCGCATCGCCATTTCCTTGCCGGGATTGCTGCCGTCCGCCGCAAACTTGATGGCGCCGACGAAGGTTTCGAGATTCGTCTTGGTCAGCGCTTCGCGCACCTTCTCCTGATCGAAGGACTGGGCGCGCTCGAAAGCGCTCTTCCAAACCAGCAGCGCGGCGCTCGCCTCCGCGGTCTGATAGGGCACCACTTTGTAGTGATAAGCGGCCTTCATTTCCTCGTTGTAATGGGCCGCGGTCCCGAACAGCGGATCGCTCGCCTTCATGGTCTCGTCCCATTGGGTCGGACAGATGAAGCCTTCGGCGACTTTCGGGAAGTCCTGAGTCAGTTTCGCCGATTCGCAATGCGTCACGCCGATCAGCGGCACCTCGATCTTCTCTTCGCCCATCTCGCGCGCGGCGGTCGCGGCGCCCTTCTCGTGGCCCGAGATCAGCAGCACGTCCGGCTTCAACGCCTTCACTTTGGTGAAGAAGCTGGTGATGTCGTTCAAGTCCTTCGGCATGCGGTCGTCGATCACCGTCTGCATCTTGAACTTCTTGATCGCGTCGACGACGCCCGCGCGCACGTCGAGCGAGAACGGATCGTCTTGGAAGATCATGGCGACTTTGACGGTCGTGGGGTCCTTGCCTGCCATCTTGGCGCGAGCCGCCGCGATGTCGACGATCGGCGTCAGATATTTCTCCGACGTCGCGATGATGCCGAAATGATATTTGTAGCCCTGCGTGAACAGCGAGCGCGAGGCCGCCTCGGCCTGCACCACCGGCGTCTTGTATTTCTCGGTCACCGGCAGCACCGCCTTGGCGAGCGGCGAGCTATACGGGCCGAGCATGAACTTGATCTTGTCCTGATTGATCAGGCGGTCGACCAGCTGCGCGGCGCGCGCGGGGGTCGACTCATCGTCATAGTATTTGATCTTGAAGTCGTAACACTTGCCGCCGACCTTGACGCCGCCGGCGTCGTTGATCTTCTTGACCGCGAACTCGTAGCCGTTCTTGGTGTTGGTGCCGTTGGCAGCGAAAATGCCGGTCGCCGACAGCGCGGCACCAAGCTCGATCGTGTCGCAGTTCTGCGCTTGTGCGCTTATTGGCGCGAAGGCGAAGGCCGCCGCGGCTAACGCCGTTGCAAATCCTGCCCGGTAGAGCATGTTCCTAATCCTCCCTGGAAGTCCGTTTTTCTCACCGCCGGGTTGGCTCCCGTACTGGCCGGATGACAAAGCATAGCCCGGAGGCCGATGCGGTTGCAATGAACTGCTGTGTCGCGGGGGAGCGATAAGCCGATCTTGCCTAACGGGGCGCGACCGCCGAAAGACATTGGGAATACGCCGATGTCGCCTGCGCGACAGATAGCCCTCACCGGCTTGTGCGGCGCGCAGTCCGCCGGAGTCGCGTGACTTATCCACCGTGCGCGCGGCCTCGACAGCCCTTAACGAGCCCTTAAATCGGCGGCCGTAGCGTGGCGCGGGGACCGGCGCTCCTGCCGCCGGCCGCATTGCTTGGGGCGTTGCGATGGCGTCGGGACGAGGACAATCGCGCGGGGAACCGGCGTTCGATCATGCGCCCAGATTGCGCCTCGGCGCCGGCGACCGGCCCACAACAGCGGGCGGCGGCCGTGCGACACCGCAGCGACCGACGCGGCGCAAGCGCAAGTCCGGCCGTGGCGGCGGCCGCCGCCGCAAAGGCTCGCTGCTCGGACGCATGCTTTATTGGGGCGCGGTGCTGGGGCTATGGCTCTTGATCGGCGCCGTCGGCACGGTCGTCTATGTCGGCGCGCATTTGCCGCCCATCCAATCGCTGGAAATCCCCAAGCGGCCGCCGTCGATTCAGATCGTCGACGCCGACGGACGCGCGCTCGCCACGCGCGGCAACAGCGGCGGCGCCGTGCTGCCGCTCAAGGAATTGCCGAGCTATCTGCCGAAGGCGTTCATCGCCATCGAGGATCGCCGCTTCTACGAGCACTTCGGCGTCGATCCGTTCGGCATCGCGCGCGCCGTCATTGCCAATCTCATGCACCATGGCGTCGCCCAGGGCGCTTCCACCATCACGCAACAGCTCGCGAAAAATCTGTTTCTCACGCAGGAGCGCACCCTCACGCGCAAGCTGCAGGAAGCGCTGCTGGCGCTGTGGCTGGAGCGCAAATTCTCCAAGACGCGGATTCTCGAGCTCTATCTCAATCGCGTCTATTTCGGCTCCGGCGCCTATGGCGTCGAGCAGGCCGCGCAGCGCTATTTCGGAAAATCCGCGCGCCAGGTCACGCTTGCGGAAGCGGCACTGCTCGCCGGCCTGGTGAAATCGCCGTCGCGGCTTGCCCCCACGCGCAATTTCGATGGCGCCGAGCAGCGCGCCAAGGTGGTGCTCGCCGCCATGGCCGAGTGCGGCTTCATCAGCAAGGCGAACGAAAAGATCGCCCTCGCCAACCCGCCGCACATCGTCTCGCAGCCGGGCAACGGCTCGATCAATTACGTCGCCGACTGGGTGATGGACGGCATCGACGACATATTGGGCCATGTCGATGAGGACATCGTGGTGCGCACCACCATCGACTCGCGTTTGCAGGCGGAGGCGGAAAAGGCGCTCACCGAGGAACTCGACGAAAAAGGCGCAAAGAACGCGGTGAGCCAGGGCGCGCTCGTGGCGATGACGCCTAACGGCGCGGTGCGCGCCATGATCGGCGGCCGCAATTATGCCGAGAGCCAGTTCAACCGCGCGGTCGCGGCCAAGCGGCAGCCCGGCTCGGCGTTCAAGCCGTTCGTCTACCTCACCGCACTGGAGCACGCGCTCACGCCCGACAGCGTGCGCCTGGACGCGCCGATCAATGTGAAAGGCTGGAAGCCGGAGAATTACGGTCACGAATATTACGGCCCGGTGACGCTGACCAAGGCACTGGCGCTCTCGCTCAACACCGTGTCGGTGCGCCTGACGATGGAATTCGGCCCGCCGGCGGTAATCCGCACCGCGCACCGACTCGGCATCGCCTCGCATCTCGAGCCGAATGCCTCGATCGCGCTCGGCACATCCGAAGTCTCCATGCTTGAGCTGGTCGGCGCCTATGCGCCTTTCGCCAATGGCGGGATGCCGGTTGAGCCGCATGTCATCGCCCGCATCACCTCCGCCAAGGGCAAGCTGCTCTATGCGCGCCAGGAAGAATCGCTTGGCCGCATCATCGATCCGCGCGATGTGGCGATGATGAACGCGATGCTGCAGCAGACGCTCACCATCGGCACCGCGCGCAAGGCGTCGCTGCCCGGCTGGCCGGCCGCCGGCAAGACCGGCACCTCGCAGGATTTCCGCGACGCCTGGTTCATCGGCTACACCTCGCGCCTCGTCACCGGCGTTTGGCTCGGCAATGACGACAGCGCGCCGACCAAGAAAGTCACCGGCAGCAGCCTGCCGGTGGAAATCTGGAGCCGCTTCATGCGCGAGGCATTGCAAGGCGTGCCGGTCGCCGCCCTGCCCGGCTGGTCGGGCGGCGGCGCGCTCTCAGGCCTGTTCGGCGGCAGCGCGCCAGCGCAAGTACCGGCAACCGCCGGCCCCGGTCCGTTGCCGCCTGCTCCGATACCGCCGGCAGGCCATGCACCGGCGCAACGCGCCAACAGCGGGCTCGACTTGTGGTTCCTCAATAATTTGTTCAGTCGCCGCTAATGACCGATGACGCAGCCGCGCACACGGCGTGTCACGATCCACAAGAGCAGGCTGGCGCAGCCCATGGCTGCGACCGCTCCCGCCAGCGGCCAGGCACTGTGTCCCAACAACCAACCGACCACGGCGCCGCAAAGCGCGGCGACGCTCTGCTGGATGAAGCCGAGGAGCGCCGAGGCGGCGCCCGCCCGCTGTGGAAACGGCGTCATGGCGCCGGCGATCGACTGCGGCAACACCATGCCGAGGCCGGCCATGTAGACGGCCATGGGAATCACCAGCGAGGCCGCTGAGGTTAAGCTCAATGCCACCGCGGCCATCATGCCGAAGCCGCCGGCGGTCATGGCGACGCCGCCGAAACCGATGGTGGCGTCGAGGCCGAGCCGCACCACCAGCTTGGCGGCCGCGGTGGCGCCAACCATGTAACCGAACGAGCCGCCGGCAAAGGCGATGCCGAAGTTGAACGGCGTGAGGCCGTAGAGATTTTGCAGCACGAAGGAAGCGGCGGAAATCCAGGCGAACAGTCCGGCATAGCTGGTGGTGGCGAGCCCGAGATAAGCGAGATAGGCGGGATTGCGCGCGATCTCACGATAGGATTTGAGCATGGAGGTCAGCGACAGCGGCTCCCTCGTGCGCAATTCCAATGTCTCCGGCAGCAGCGACCAGACGATCGCAATGCCGAGAAGCCCGGAGGCGACCAGCACCAGAAACACCGAGCGCCAGCCGAAGCTCGTTTGCAGAACGCCGCCGACAACCGGCGCCAAGACGGGCGCCAGCGCCATCACCGATCCGATCAACGACAGTTCGCGCCCGGCGCGCGCGCCGGAATAAAGGTCGCGCACGATGGCGCGCGCCAGCACAATGCCGCCGCAGCCGCCGAGCGCCTGCAAAGCGCGCGCGCCGATCAGCATCTCGATGCTGACCGAAAAAGCGCAAGTCAGGCTGGCCAGGCAATAGAGCGTGATCGCACCGATCAGCACCGGCTTGCGCCCGTGCCGATCGGACACCGGGCCGTAGATCATCTGTCCGATGGCAAAGCCGACAAGATAGGCAGATATGGTGAGCTGCCCCTGCGCGGTCGTGGCGCCGAGCAGCCGCACGATGTCCGGCAGCGACGGCAGATACATGTCGGTGGTGAGCGGCCCGACCGCGCTCAGACCGGCCAGCAGTGCCGTGAGCGCGAAAGTGCCGGGACGCAGCATCGAGGATTTTCCTTGGTCACCCGGCCTTATGCCAGCCATCCCACGTCTTCGCGGCTTGAAAGAGCTAAAGACATGCATGGCCGGGACGGCCCGGCCATATCGTCTCACTATCTCAGTTGGCTTTGCGGCGCTAGCGCGGATCGGACGATGCCCCGTAGCGGTGCAAAGCGGCGCCGTGCGCGTCGAGCCAGGCCTTGGCGTGTGGATAATGCGGGCAGATTCTTTCCACCAGGCGCCAGAAGCGGCGCGAGTGGTTCATCTCGACGAGATGCGCAACCTCGTGGGCGGCAAGATAATCAAGCACGAAAGGCGGGGCGAAGATCAATCGCCAAGAATAAGACAGCACGCCGGTCGACGAGCAGGACCCCCAGCGGCTGGCCTGATCGCGGATCGACACCCGCTTGATCTTGACGTCGAGCTGATCGGCGGCGCGGCGGCTCGCCGCTTCCAGGTCGCGCTTGGCTTCGCGCTTGAGAAAATCGCCAATGCGGCGTGCGATGTACGGCGCTTCGCCGGCGACGCAAAGCATCTGGGCGCCGTCGTCGCCGATCTCGCTCCACACGGTGCCGCGCTCACCGCGGCGATGCTCGATGCGCATGTCGACGCCACGCAGCGGCAGCACGGTGCCAGGCGCGAAAGGCACCGCCTGCGGCAACCGGTTGAGCCGCGTTGCGATCCAGGCGCCATGCTTTTGCGCGAAGGCGCGCGCCTCCTTCACGCTGCCCCTCGGCGGCATGGTGAGCTGCACCTCACCCGTCGCCGAATGGATGCGCAGCGTATAGCGGCGTGCCTGGCGGTGCCGGCGCAGCCGCACCTGGTAGGTTTGGCGTTCGAACTCGACGTCGATCGCCAGCGGTTCGCTCGGGCGGCGGTAAAGCAAGGCGCGTAGGGACATGCAGATCGTCCGCGGAATCGCAAACTACCGCGGATACTGCCCGATTCGGGCGGTCGCAGGGAAGATCAGCGTTCGCCCGCGAGCTTAGCCCGGCCCCAATGGGCGCCATTGCCGCGCCCGCGGCCGCCGTTATGCGAAAGCACGAAATCGGCAATGCGCGGAGCGATCTCGGCGCGGAAACGCGAGCCGTTGAACACGCCGTAATGGCCGACCGCCGGCTGTACGTAGTGAACCTTGTCCTCGTCCGGGATATTCACACACAGCCGGTGTGCCGCCTCGGTCTGGCCGACGCTGGAAATATCGTCGTTCTCGCCTTCCACCGTCATCAGAGCGACGCTCTTGATCTTGCCCGGATCGACGTGGCGGCCGCGATGCGTCATCTCACCCTTAGGCAGCGCATGGCGGATGAACACGGTGTCGACGGTTTGCAGATAGAACTCGGCGGCGAGATCCATGACGGCCAGGTACTCGTCGTAGAACGCGCGGTGCTTCTGCGCCGAGTCGCCATCGCCCTTGACGAGGTGCAGGAACAAATTGTGGTGCGCCTCGATGTGGCGGTCGAGATTCATGCTTACGAAGCCGTGCAGCTGCAGAAAGCCGGGATAGACGTCGCGCATCATGCCGGGATGCGGGAAGGGTACCTTGGTGATGACATGGCGGCGGAACCAGTTAAGGCCGCGTGTTACGGCAAGCTTGTTGACGCCGTTCGGATTAATGCGCGTGTCGATCGGTCCACCCATCAGCACCATGGACAGTGGCGCGTAATGGTCGCTTTCAGCCTCCATCAGCGAAACCGCCGCCAGCACCGGCACCGAGGGCTGGCAAACGGCGATGACATGGGTGTCGCCGCCGAGCACGTGCAGCACGGAGATCAGATAATCGATGTAATCGTCGAGATCGAAGCGGCCTTCGCCCACCGGCACCATGCGCGCGTCGATCCATTCGGTGATGTAGAGGTCGTGATTGGGCAGGAAGGTTTCCACAGTGCCGCGCAGCAGCGTCGGATAGTGGCCCGACATCGGCGCGACGATAAGAAGCTTCGGTTGCGGCCGCCGCGGCACGCGGGCGAACGCGCGCTCGAAATGCAGAAGCCGGCAAAACGGGCGATGCCAAACAGGCGTTATGTGCACCGGCACGCGTTCGCCGCCGACAATCGTGTGATCGATTCCCCATTCCGGCCGGCGATAGCGACGCGTTGAACGCTCAAACAATTCGAGCCCCGCCGCCACCGTTTTGCCGTAGGCGGTGTGCGCAAGCGGATTGGCGGGATTCTTGAAGAACAGGCGGGTGGCATCGGCGAAGGCGCGCGTTGGATTGAGCGCGGCGTGGCCCATCTCGTAGAACCAGTACATGGGAGTCGCCAGCAACGTCCCGCCGTCACCGGACAGCGTGGCTGCCCCGTCGAATTCGCCGATCGGCATGGACTCAATCCCCGGCCCCTGCTGCACCGCAGCAGAGTGTCGTTTTTCTGTCATGGCGTCAACATACAGATAAGTCATTGGTGCCGGGTTTACAGCGGAAAATCCTGAGAAATCACCGTTAATTATACGTCTTTCGTCTTATTCACCGGTCTGCAGCAGCGTGCCCTGCACCCGAGCGCTTTGCAGCAGCCTAAGAAAGGCGAGCGATGCCGCCGCGAACAGCACGACATTGAACGCGAACGCCTCCAGCATCAGATCGGACCGGAACACATGATCGATCAGCAGGGCGCGCATACCTTCGAACACATAAGTCGGCGGCAGCGACCAGGCGACATATTGCAGCCAATGCGGCAGCACGGTCACCGGGTAATAGACGCAGGTGAGCGGCAGGAACAGAAACATGATGGTCCAGGCCATGCTCTCGGCGCCCATGCCGTTACGCAGCAGCAGGCCGGCGACGAAAATTCCGATCGACCAGCTGGTCAAAATCAAATTGACGAAGAAAGCGGCCAGCGCCAGGCCGAGCGACCACAGATTGAAGCCGAAAAAGGCGATGGCGAGCAGCGTCACCGGGATCATGCCGATCGCCAACCGCACGATGCTCATGATCATCAATGCGGCGATGAACTCGATCGGCCGCAGCGGCGACATCATCAGGTTGCCGAGATTGTGCGCGTACATTTCCTCCAGGAACGAGATCGAAAAGCCGAGCTGGCCGCGGAACAGAATGTCCCACAACAGCACCGCGCCGATGAACACACCGCCGGCGCGCGCCAACATCCCGCCTTGCTGCGAGATATAGAGCTGCAGAAAGCCCCACATCAGCATCTGCACGGTCGGCCAATAGACGAGATCGAGCGCGCGCGGCCAGGACGAGCGCAACAAGTACCAGTAGCGCCGCACCATCGCGGCGACACGATTGAAGGAGAAATCCAACATAGGAGAGCCTTGCATCAGGCACTTCCCCGTTCGTCCCCGCGAAAGCGGGGACCCAGTGCGGTGCGAATTGACTCAGTTGCAAAGACTGGGTTCTCGCTTCCGCGGGAACGAACGGAGTTCGGGGCTGCGCATAAGAAATCGTTCACTGCGCGGCCTCGCGATGCTCGGGCCGCCCGCGCGCCACGTCTAGAAACACCTGCTCCAACGTCTCACGGCCATAGCGCGCAAGCAGTTGCTCCGGCGTATCGTCATCCTCGATGCGGCCCTTCTTCATGATGATCACGCGCTCGCACAGCCGCTCGACTTCGGTCATGTTGTGAGAGGCGAGGAGCACGGTGGCGTTGCGCGCGCGGCGGTAATTTTCAAGCCGCGAGCGCACCCAGTCGGCGGTGTCGGGATCGAGGGAGGCCGTCGGCTCGTCGAGCAGCAGGATTTCCGGCCGATTGAGCAGCGCCTTGGCGAGCGAGACGCGCGTCTTCTGCCCGGCCGACAGCTTACCGGTCGGCCGGTCGAGGAATTCGCGCAGGTCGAGCTCGGAGGAGAGCTCGGCGATGCGTTGCTTGATATCGCCGACCGCATAGAGCTGGGCGAAGACCGACAGATTTTGCCGGACGGTGAGCCGCATCGGCATGTCGACATAGGGACTTTCGAAATTCATCCGGTGCAGCACACGGTAGCGCTCTCTCGGCATCTGCGCGCCGAGCACGCGCACGCTGCCCGAGGTGGGCGTCACCAGCCCCATAATCATGGCGATGGTGGTCGTTTTGCCGGCGCCATTGCCGCCGAGCAGGCCCGTGATCGAGCCGCTAGGCAGGCTGAAGGAAATACCGTCCACCGCCGTGGTGCCTTTGTAGACCTTGACCAGGCGGTCGACGGCAATGGCGTATGTGACGCTGGCGTCCATGCTTGGCTTCCAGTTCGTGGCCAGATGTGACGCTCGCCGGCCCCGAACGCAAGCCCCGCGCGGCTTCGCCGATTTGAGCCTCGGCTGCAGGCGAGGCTAGAATACCTATATGCCTGCGATGCAGTTCGCCCAGAACCATCCGCGCCGCAACGTGCGGCTCGACACGCTGGTGCGCCTGCGCTGGCTCGCCGTTATCGGCCAGACCACCGCGGTGCTGGTGGTTTACACCGGGCTCGATTTCGATCTGCCGATCTGGGCTTGTCTTGCGGTGATCGCGCTGTCGGCTTGGCTCAACGTGGCGCTGCGCCTGCGCTTCCACATGACGCAGCGGCTCGACCCCGATCGCGCCGCCTGGCTGCTCGCCTTCGATATTGCCGAACTGGCGGTGCTGCTGTTTTTGACCGGGGGCTTGCAGAATCCCTTCGCGTTCCTGTTTCTCGCGCCGGTGCTGTTGTCGGCGACCGCACTGCCGCCGCGCTACACGCTGATGCTCGGCGCCTTCGCGGTCGCCTGCGCCACCGTGCTGGTGTTCGTGCACTATCCGCTGCCCTGGGATAGCGACGATCCGTTGGTGCTGCCGCCAATCTACATGATGGGGGTATGGCTTTCGATCCTGCTCGCCATCGGATTCATCGGCGTTTATGCCTGGCAGATCACCGAGGAGTCGCGCCAGCTCGCCGATGCGCTCGCCGCGACCGAGCTGGTGCTGGCGCGCGAGCAGCATCTCTCCCAGCTCGACGGCTTGGCCGCCGCCGCCGCGCACGAGCTCGGCACGCCGCTGTCGACCATCTCGGTGATCGCCAAGGAATTGGAAAACGCGATTGCGTCGGATGCGCCGCATGGCGACGACGTGCGGCTCTTGCGCGAGCAGGCCAAGCGCTGCCGCGACATCCTCGGCAAGCTCACCGAACTGTCGGCGAACGGCGAGCCTTTCGACCGTATGCCGCTCTCCGCCTTGATCGAGGAAGTGGTGGCGCCGCACCGCAATTTCGGCGTCTCGATCGAGGTCAACGTACCGCCCGAGCGTAACGCAGAACCGGTCGGCGCGCGCAATCCGGCAATCGTCTATGGGCTCGGCAATCTGTTGGAAAACGCTGTCGATTTCGCGCATGATCGCGTCGTCGTCGGCGCGCAATGGAACGAGGACGCCGTCGACGTCAGCATCACCGATGACGGTCCCGGTTTCTCGCCGGAAATCATGGGCCGCATCGGAGAGCCTTATGTCACCAGCCGCCGCGGCGACGGCAAGGACGAATCGTTGGGACTGGGTTTGGGCTTTTTCATCGCCAAGACTTTGTTGGAGCGTTCGGGTGCCACGCTCGAATTTGAGAACCGTCGTTTTCCCGAACGCGGCGCCACAATAAAATTGCGCTGGAGTCGAGGCGATTTCGAGCGGCCATTAACCTTCTCCGCATCTTGAGATCGGCGCGCGCTGTAACTATGTTTGATCGTATATTTTTCGCACGGCACCCGATAAAATAATCTTGTGATAGCGGGTCGCGGGTGACGAAATGGATATGATGGCGAGCGGCATCGCGATGAGCGAGAAGGTCCCAAGCGAACGATCCTTGCTGATCGTCGAGGACGACCGCTCGTTCCTGCAGCGTCTCGCCAAGGCGCTCGAGAGCCGCGGCTTCGTCGTGACCACCGCGGAGTCGGTGGCCGACGGACTGCTGCAAGTCGAGGAATCGGCACCCGCCTTCGCGATCGTCGACATGCGGCTCGGCGACGGCAACGGGCTTGACGTGATCTCCGCCTTGAAGCGCCGCCGGCCCGAAGCGCGCGGCATCATCCTCACCGGCTACGGCAATATCGCCACCGCGGTGAACGCGGTGAAGATCGGCGCCGTCGATTATCTCGCCAAGCCGGTCGACGCCGACGACGTGGCGGCGGCTTTGCTCGCGCTCGACAACAAGAAGATCGAGCCGCCGGAAAATCCGATGTCGGCCGACCGCGTGCGCTGGGAGCACATCCAGCGCATCTACGAATTATGCGGCCGCAACGTGTCGGAGACCGCGCGCCGGCTCAACATGCACCGCCGCACGCTGCAGCGTATCTTGGGCAAAAGAGCTCCGCGCTAGCCGCGATCATCTGAAGCAGAATGCGAGCGCCGCGGCGATATCCTTCATTAAGTAAAATCCCCGTACGGCCCGTTTGGATCGGCAAGCGCCTGCAAACGCAGCGCAGCGGCGCGGGCGAAGGCGAGCATCATCGACTTGCGCGTGGGCGCGGTGAGCCGGTGCTCGGGCGCCTCGCAGACGATTTGCGCACCGAAGGCATCCGCCACGATCAGCCCGGTATCGGGCGGGAAAATCTCGCAAGGCACCTCCATCGAGGTGGCGAAGAACAGCCGGTCGCAATGGGCACGGTAGTCCTGCCATTTCTGGTCGGCGCGGAAATCGGCGATCGAGGATTTGATCTCGACGATCCAGATCTCGCCCGATGCATCGAGTGCGACCAGGTCGGCGCGGCGGCCGGAGGCGAGCGGCAACTCGCTCACGCAGGAAAAGCCGTGCGAGAGCAAAAGCCGTGAGGTGCCGCGGGCGACGCGTAACGCGGTTTCCGACTGGCGGCCGTCGACAGGCATTTGCACCGGCTGTTTGGCGGCGAGCGTCATGACGCGATCTTAGCAGAGTCTTGCACACGTTCGGGAAATGCAGCGGCGAGCGCGGCGCGGTTGGCCGGCAGCACGCCGCGCTCGGTAATCAGGCCGGTAACGAGGCGCGCCGGCGTGACGTCGAACGCATAATTGGCAACCTCAGAGCCGTCCGGCACCACGCGCACGGTCTCGATGCGGCCGTCGGCGGTCTTGCCCGTCATGGTGGCCACTTCGTCGCCCGAGCGCTGCTCGATCGGAATCTCGGCAACGCCGTCGCTCACGGTAAAGTCGATGGTCGGCGACGGCAGCGCCACATAGAAGGGAACGTTGTTGTCGGCCGCCGCCAGCGCCTTCAGGTAGGTGCCGATCTTGTTGCAGACGTCCCCTTGTGCGGTGACGCGGTCGGTGCCGACGATCACCAGGTCGACCATACCGTGCTGCATCAGATGGCCGCCGGTATTGTCCGCAATCACCGTGTGCGGCACGCCGTGCTGGCCGAGCTCCCAGGCGGTGAGCGAGGCGCCTTGGTTGCGTGGGCGAGTCTCGTCGGCGAACACATGCACGGGCAGGCCTTCGTCATAAGCCAAATAGATCGGCGCGGTCGCCGTGCCGATATCCACCGCCGCCAGCCAGCCGGCATTGCAGTGAGTAAGCACATTGACGCGCGCGCCATTTTTCTTCGCCGCGATTTCCTCGATTATCGTCACCCCATGGCGGCCGATGGCCCGGTTGATGGCGATGTCCTCTTCCGCGATTTTATTAGCGCGTCGCAGGGCAGCGCTTGCGCGCTCGGCGCGTGGCCGGTTGCGGACCGCGGCCGCGATCTCGTCGAGCGCCCATTTGAGATTGATCGCAGTCGGCCGCGTCGCCAGGAGCACGGCATAGGCGCGCTCGAGATTTTCGTCGGATGCATCGCCCAGCAAAGCCAGCCACATGCCGTAGGCCGCCGCCGCACCGATCAGCGGCGCCCCGCGCACCTGCATCGATCGGATCGCGTGGGCGGCATCGGCGAGGCTCGCAAGACGCCGCGTGACGAAACGATACGGCAGCGCAGTCTGATCGATGATGCCGACCGAGGTGCGGTCACTCTCCGACCAGATCGTGCGCATATCTTTGCCGTCGACTTTCATGGCGTCTTCATAACGCGCTTTCCAGAGAGCGACAATTGTGCCATGCCGCCGAACGATCGCCGACCCGGCCTTGCTAGGCCCGGTTGACCACTCCCCACGAGCCGAGAGAGATGATAAGAGCAACGATGAGAGAAACTGCAAGCGGGGCGGCAATGCAGGTTATCGACTACGAAAAGGAATACGACAACCGGGGCCGGATTCCGGAGCATCCGGAGATTTTCGCGCGCTGGGAGCGCGAGGCGGCGGCCTACCGCGCGGGCGCGCGCAACGCCGAGCTGGGCCTGTCCTACGGACCGTCGCCGCGCCAGATCGTCGACTTGTTTCATGCCGACAAGGATGACGGCAAGGCGCCGCTCGCCATGTTCATTCACGGCGGCTGGTGGCGTTCGCTGGAGCCCGCGATGTTCGGGCAGAAGGCGGCGGGCCCGAATGCGCGCGGCGTAACCGTTGCGATCGTCGGTTATGATCTCTGCCCGCAGGTCTCGATTGCCGCTATCATCGAGCAGATGCGCAACGCCTGCGTCTGGCTGTGGCGCAAGCGCCGGCAACGGATTTTCATTTACGGCCATTCGGCCGGCGGGCATCTCGCCGCCTGCATGCTGGCGCAGGATTGGAAGGCGTTTGCTTCCGACGCGCCCGCCGACCTGGTGCCCGCGGCCTATGCCATTTCCGGCGTGTTCGATCTCGCGCCGCTTATTCACGTCTCACAGAACCAAGACTTGCGGCTTGACGAGGCCGAGGCAAGACGCGTGTCGCCGCTGCACTGGAAGGTTCCCGCCGGGCGCACACTCGATGCCGTGGTGGGCGCGCTTGAGTCGAACGAATTTTTGCGCCAGAGCCGGATGATCGCCGAAATCTGGCGCTCGCAAGGCGTCAAGACGCGCTACGAGGAAATCGCCGGCGCCAATCATTTCACCGTGGTCGATCCGCTCAGCCATGCCGACAGCGCCATGACAAAGCGCGTGGTCGAACTTGCCCGGCAGGTGCAGGCCGCCGGCTAGAACCAGTAGCGGCGGGCAAACAGGATCGTCAGCAGCGCGCCGACCACGACCACGGCAAAACGCATTACCGCGCGCGGGATGCTGCGGGCCAGCCACGCCCCGGCGACTCCGCCGACCATGGTGCCGGCCGCGAGCGCCAGCGTCTGCGGCCAGATCACGCTGCCCTTGGCGATGAAGATCGCCGCCGCCGCGCCGCTGTTGAGGCTGGTGACCAGATTCTTGACCACATTGGCGGACCGATAATCTCCACCGGTCGCCACCGACATCACGCCGAGCAGCAAGACGCCGACGCCGGCGCCAAAATAGCCGCCATAGAACGACACCGGCAGCAGCATCTTCAGGCTGGTGACGCTGAATTCAATGTCGCGTCCGCGCTCAGCCGCGCGATCGCGCAGCCACGTGCCGATGCGTTGCGCATAGGCAAACAGCACGGTCGCAAAGCCGAGCAGAATCGGCACCAGCACCTCGAACAGGCGCTCGGGCGTCGCCAGCAGCAAGGCGGCGCCGAGCCCCGCGCCGATCATCGAGGCGAAGACCATGCCGGTGAAGGCGCGATCGAAGGGCGGCAATTGCTTGCGATCGCTGAGAGCGGCGAACAACGTGCCGGGAACGGCGGCGGTCAGATTGCAGGTGGTCGCCGTCAGCGGCGGGATGCCGGCCGCAATCAGCGCCGGATAGGTAACCACCGCCGCGCCGCCCACGATCGACGAGATCATGCCGCCGGCGATGCCGGCGAGGAACAACATCAGGATGACATGGAAGGCCATTGCGGGAAGCGAAATACGATGCGCCGCTCACAGGCCTGGCGTCGCGTCAGGAGTCTTAGAAGAATGCCTGAATGCCGGTCTGCGCGCGTCCCAGAATCAGCGCATGGATGTCATGCGTGCCTTCATAGGTGTTCACCGTCTCCAGGTTCGCGAGCACCCGCATCACGTGGTATTCCTCGGAAATCCCATTGCCGCCGTGCATGTCGCGGGCCGTGCGGGCGATGTCGAGTGCCTTGCCGCAATTGTTGCGCTTCATCAGCGAGATCGACGGCGGCGCTGCCTTGCCGGCATCGAGCATGCGTCCCAACCGCAACGCACCCTGCAGGCCGAGCGCGATTTCGGTCTGCATGTCGGCAAGTTTCTTCTGAATGAGCTGGTTGGCGGCGAGCGGGCGGCCGAACTGCTTGCGGTCAAGCACATATTGGCGCGCCGCGTGCCAGCAGAATTCGGCGGCGCCCATGGCACCCCAGCAAATGCCGTAGCGCGCATTGTTGAGGCAGCCGAACGGCCCGGCGAGCCCCTTTACATTCGGCAGCAGATTGTCTTCCGGGATGATGCAGTCCTCCAGCACGATCTCGCCAGTGATCGAGGCACGCAAGGAAAGCTTGCCTTCGATCTTGGGCGTGGTGAAGCCCTTGGTGCCCCGCTCGACGATGAAGCCGCGGATCGCATTGTCGAGTTTGGCCCATACCACCGCGATATCGGCGACCGGCGAATTGGAGATCCAGGTCTTGGCGCCGTTCAGCTTGTAGCCGCCTGAGACTTTTTCGGCACGCGTCGCCATCGAACCAGGATCGGAACCGTGATCGGGCTCGGTCAGGCCGAAACAGCCGATCAGCTCGGCGCTCGCGAGCTTGGGCAGGTATTTGCGCCGCTGCGCCTCGCTGCCATAGGCGTAGATCGGATGCATCACCAGCGAGGACTGCACCGACATCGCGGAGCGGTAGCCCGAATCGACGCGCTCCAGTTCGCGCGCAATCAGCCCGTAAGAGACGTAGCCCAAGCTCGCCCCGCCATAGTCTTGCGGAATGGTCGAGCCGAGCAGGCCGAGCTTGCCCATCTCCGGCATCATGTTGGGATCGAAATTCTCGTCGCGGTAGGCCTCGATCACGCGCAACTTGAGATAATCCTGGGCAAAGCCGCGCGCGGTGTCGCGCACCATGCGCTCTTCTTCCGTGAGTTCGTCTTCTAGACCAAGCGGATCGTCCCATTGGAAGGCTGCGTCCTTCAGCATCGCCGGCTTGCCCTCGCGCTTCTCGGCCGCTTGCGACATGGGGTCCTCCTGGGGAAAGTTTGGCGCTCATTATAGACGGTCACGCGTCTCGGCAAGAGCGGCAAATGAAGTGGCGATACCTATCTGGCTGCTATTGTTTCCCGCCGCGCATCGAAAAAGGCGGGATTCAGGACGGCAGCGTCCCGTTCTCGCGCAGCACCTCGCCGGCGAGATAGAGCGAGCCGGTGATGAGAATGCGCGGCGGCGGATCGAGATCGAGCTTGCGCGCCGCCTCGAGCGCCTCGGCTATATTGTCACGGCTGGTCGCCGGCAGCCCAATAGCGCGAGCGGTGTCGGCCACCGTTTCCGCGCTGAGCCCCGCCTCCACATTGGGGATCGGTACTGCGATCAGCCGGCGCGCGAGCCCGGTGAAGTTGCGCAGGAAGCCGGCGCAGTCCTTGCTCGCCAGCATGCCGACGATCAGCACCAGCGGACGCGAGGCGCGCTCCTCGAGATCGGCGAGCGCGGCGGCGACAGCGCGGCCGCCGTCCTGATTGTGTCCACCGTCGAGCCAAAGTTCGCTGCCGGGCTGCGTGAGCGGAACGAGCTTGCCCTGGCTCAGCCATTGCATGCGCGCCGGCCAGTCGACCTTGGCGACGCCGGTCTCGAACGCCGCCGGCGCAATCTTCAGCGGCTTGATGGCGCGCAAGGCGGCAATGGCAAGCCCGGCGTTCTCGAATTGATGGCGGCCGTAGAGCTTCGGCGCCGGCAGATCGAGCAGCCCGGTGTCGTCCTGATAGACCAGCCGGCCGCGTTCCTCGGTCGCGGTCCAATCTTCGCCGGCGATCTTTAGCGGCGCGCCGAGCCGAGCCGCCTGTCGCTCGATCACGGCGAGCGCGTCGCGATGTTGCGCGGCGCAGACGGCGATCGCGCCGCGCTTGAGAATGCCGGCCTTCTCGGTCGCGATCCGCTCGAGTGTGCCGCCCAAATAATCGGTGTGGTCGACGCTGATCGGCGCGATGACCGTGGCAAGCGGATGCTCGACCACATTGGTGGCGTCGAGCCGGCCGCCCAACCCGACTTCCAGCAGCAGAACATCGGCCGGATGGCGCGCAAACAGCAGCAGCCCGGCTGCGGTGGTGATCTCGAACACGGTGATGGGCGCGTCGCCGTTCGCGCGCTCGCATTCGGTGAGCGTCGCGCCGAGCTCGTCGTCGCTCACCAGAACGCCAGCCAGCCGGAAACGCTCATTGAAGTGTACCAGATGCGGCGAGGTGTAGACGTGCACGCGCTTGCCGGCCGCCTCCAGGATCGCGCGCAGAAAGGCAATGGTCGAGCCTTTGCCGTTGGTGCCGGCGACGTGGACCACCGGCGGCAATTTGCGCTGCGGCTGACCAAGCGCCGCGAGCAGCCGCTCGATGCGCCCGAGCGACAGATCGATGCGTTTCGGATGCAGCGCCGTCAGCCGCGCGAGGATAGAGTCGATGGGGGTCATGGTACGTAAGCACAAAACATGCCGCGAGCACGGCCGGACACCCTCTCCCCGTTGGGGAGAGGGTTGGGGGGGTGGGGGGTATTGGACTAAAGATAGTTTGTAACCCCTCACCCGACGCGCTTCGCGCGTCGACCTCTCCCTATGGGAGAGGTGAAGCGGAGCTCGAGGCGCGCGCGTCACATTTCATTTCAATGGAAAGGGGCGAGGTCAAGCCCGGCACGCCAGGCTAGGCATGCTCCGGAACCGGCAATTGCGGTTCGTCCGGCGCCTGCGGTTCTTCCGCCACCTGCGGCTCCGCCGCAATCTGCGGCCGGCCGGCGGTCGGCGTCTTGGTCAACAGCCGGCACAATTCCGCAAGCGTGGCGCGCAACTTGTGCCGGTGCACCACCATGTCGACCATGCCGTGCTCGGCGAGATATTCGGCGCGCTGGAAGCCCTCGGGCAGTTTCTCGCGAATAGTCTGCTCGATCACGCGCGGGCCGGCGAAGCCGATCAGCGCGCCCGGCTCGGCGATCTGCACATCGCCGAGCATAGCGTACGAAGCGGTGACGCCGCCGGTGGTCGGGTTGGTGAGTACGACGATGTAGGGCTTCCTGGCCTCGCGCAGCATCTGCACCGCCACGATCGTGCGCGGCAATTGCATCAACGACAGGATGCCTTCCTGCATGCGGGCACCGCCCGAGGCGGCGAACATGATGAAGGGGGTCTGGCGCTCAACGGCCGTTTCCAGGCCTTTGATGACGGCTTCGCCTGCCGCCATGCCGAGCGAGCCGCCCATGAAGTCGAAATCCTGGACGCCAATTGTGACTGGCAGCCCCTCGAGCTTGCCGAGGCCGAGCTTGACCGCGTCGTGCAGCCCGGTCTTCGTTTTGGCATCCTTCAGCCGATCGACATAGCGGCGTTCGTCGCGAAATTTGAGCGGATCGAGCGGCATCTCCGGCACGCCAATATCGAGCCAAGTCTCGCCGTCGAACATCAGCTTCAGGCGCGCCGGTGCGCTGATGCGCATATGATAGTTGGACGAGGGAATGACGAACTGGTTGGCCTCGACGTCCTTGTAGAACACCAGCGCGCCGGTCTCCGGGCATTTGATCCAGAGATTCTCCGGCGTCTCGCGACGCAGAAAGCTACGGATCTTGGGGCGGACGACATTGGAGATCCAGTTCATGTCTTTCGCTCACCGTCGTGCGAAGCTCATTCTTGCAGGGCATTTCACCGCAAATTTAGCGCATTTTCGTGGCGACTACCTACATTGTCCCTTTAACCCTTGGAATTATTGCGAAGCTGCCGGAAAGTCCTCGTATGGCGCACCGGCAGATCGAAAGTAAGTGCCGTCGCCGGCAGCGGCAAGATCATGAACGCCGTGCGTGCGCCCGATCACGAGCTTGACCGCGCTTGCCAAGGCCGCAATGCTAGTGGTTAAGCCGATCCTCGGTCTTCTGAGGACGGATCAAACCATGACGAACAGGATCACCGGACCCAGACGGCGGGCGCCGTGGCAAAGCGCCGTACGAGCGCTCATTGTCGCTGCGATCATCTTCGCCATCTGCCTGATTCTGCTCGGGCTGACCAGCGGCTTTTTGGTCGATTGGCTGTGGTTTTCCGCAATCGGCTATCGCAGCGTCTTCTGGACGACCATTATCGCCGAGTTTGAAGTTTTCTTCGCCGTCTTTGCGGCGACCGCCGTCGTCCTCTGGCTGAATGCATGCCTCGCGTTGCGCTTCGCCCGGTCGGGGATGACGCACCCCGCCGCATCTTTCACGCGCGATCCGGTGGACGAGGCGACGCTGCCCGACGTGCTGGAATTGCTGCGCCAACGGCTGCCGTGGCGGCTCGCCATTATCGGCGGCGCAGCCGTCGTTGCCGCGCTGGTGGCCTGGGGAGAGGTTGATAATTGGCGCGTCTATCTGCGCTTCCTCTATCAAGTGCCCTATGGCGCCAGCGATCCGCTCTACAACAACGACATCGGTTTTTATCTGTTCACGTTGCCAGCCTATGTCGCGCTCAAGAATTGGATGTTTGTCACGCTCTTCCTGAGCGCGCTCGCGGCCGGAGCAGTCTATTGGGTTTTCGGCCACGTCGAATACAGCGCGCAACGCAGCTCGATATCGGCGATTGCTCTCGCGCACGGCTCCGTCCTGCTCGGCTTCATATTCGTCGTGAAGGCGTGGTCTTACCTGCTCGACCGCTATCTGCTGCTCTATGGAGACAACGGGGTAGTGGTCGGCGCAAGCTACACCGACGTCCATGTCGAGTTGCCGGTACTCTGGATGCTGAGCGGGCTTTCGCTCGTCGCGGCATTGGCCACCTGGTCGAACGTCGGGACGCGCGGGTATCGAATTCCGCTGGCAGCGGTGGTGCTCGTTTTCGGCGGCTCTGTCATACTGTCCGGCATCGTGCCGGGCTTGTTCGAGCGCGTCTATGTCAAGCCGAACGAGTTACAGCTGGAAAAGCCTTACATCCAACGCAACATCGCGCTCACCCAACAGGCTTATAATCTGCATCAGATCACGGCAAAGCCTTACCCCGCCAAGCAGGACCTCACCTACAAGACGCTCGAGGCCAACAAGCCCACCATCGATAATATCAGGCTGTGGGACTGGCGCCCGCTGATGGATGCCTATGTCCAGCTGCAGGAGATCCGCACCTATTACAAGTTCCATGACGTCGACATCGACCGCTATTGGCTCCACGGCGCCTATCAAAGCGTGATGCTTACGGCGCGCGAGCTGAAATCCTCGCTGCTGCCATCCAATGCGCAGACCTGGGTCAACCGGCACATCCTCTTCACCCACGGCAACGGCGTGGTGATGAGCCCGGTGACCCGCAAGAGCGCCGACGGGCTGCCGATATTCTATTTGCAGGATATCCCGCCGATCTCGACAGGCGGGCCCGACATTGGCGAGCCGCGCATCTATTACGGAGAAGAGACCGACACTTACGTCATCGTCAAGGGCAGCACGCCGGAGTTCGATTATCCGAAGGGGAAAGACAATATCTATGCGAATTATGACGGCAGCGGCGGCGTTCCGATCGGCGGCTTTCTGCGCCGAAACCTGTTTGCCTGGCACTTCGGCGATTTAAACCTGCTGCTCTCGGGCTACATCACCGGCAACAGCCGGATCATGATCTACCGCGACATCCGGCAAAGGGTGCGCAGGATCGCCCCGTTCCTGCGTCTCGACCACGATCCGTACCTGGTGATCAGCGGCGGCAGACTCTATTGGATGCAGGACGCCTATACGACCAGCGACTATTTTCCCTATGCCCAGTCGGTGCAAAGGCTCGCTCTCAACTACATTCGCAATTCGGTGAAGATCGTCATCGACGCCTATAACGGCAGCGTCGATTTCTACTTGATGGATCCAGCCGACCCGATCGCCGCGACCTACCATCGCATTTACCCGAACCTGTTCAAGCCGTTCGCCGCCATGCCGCCGGACCTGCAGAAACATGTCCGCTATCCCGAGGACCTGTTCCTCATTCAGGCGCAGATCTATGAAAGCTACCACATGGAAGCGGCCGACGTGTTCTACAATCGGGAGGACCTCTGGCAATTCCCGCGCGAGCCGGGCGGCGGCGGCCGCACATTGATGGCGCCTTACTATATCGTCATGCGGCTGCCGAACGAGACGCAGGCGGAATTCGTGCTCATGCTGCCCATGGTGCCGAGCCGCCGCGATAACATGATTGCGTGGCTCGCCGCGCGCTGCGACCCGCCCGACTACGGCAAGCTGATCGTCTATGAATTTCCGAAAGACAAGCTGGTCTACGGGCCGTTCCAGATCGAAGCGCTGATCAATCAGAATACTTACATCTCCCAGCAGCTCTCGCTGTGGAACCAGATGGGTTCGCGGGTAATCCGCGGAAACCTGCTGGTGATTCCGATCGAGAACTCGATTCTCTACGTGTCACCGCTCTATTTGCGGGCGGCGCAGGGCCAGCTGCCGGAGCTCAAGCGCGTGATCGCGGCCTATGGCGACCGCGTGGTGATGAAGGAGACGCTTGCCGAGGCATTGTCGGCGCTGTTCGAGGCCGGCACCGCGCCGGCGCCGTCGAGCGTGCCGACAGAAGCCGCAGTCGCCGGCCCCGCCGCAGACTGGGCGCGTGAAGCGCTTGACCACTACAACAAGGCGATGGAACGCTTAAAAGCCGGCGACTGGACCGGTTTCGGCACACAGCTCGATGCGATGCACGCGGCACTGGAGAACTTGAGCCGTCAAACCGAGGGCCATTAGCTCGTCACGACGGCGTGCCGTAAAGGCGGCGTGCCCGATAAATGTAAGCCGATACGATGGCGGCGGCGCGATCGGCGAACGACAGTTCCATCAACGTCTGCAGCATGCGCGATCTGAACTTGAAATCGACGTTGTATTCGACATGCGTGCCGCCTTCGCTCGCCGGTTTGAACGTCCACTGCTGTTCGAATCGGTCAAACAGCGGATCGTGGCTGCTGATCGCGATTCGATGCGGCCGATCTAGCGCCACCACCGTCGAGAAGCATTTTCGCAGCGGGCCCGTGCCAACGGTCAAATCCGTCCAGAGGTTCTCATCGGTGCGGCGGTGCACGCGCGTTGTAATCATCCAAGGTACGAATTCGGGATATCGCTCGACATCCGCGACCAGGTCGAAGAGTTGAGCGGCGCTGTATTTCAAATGGCGTCGTTGCGTGTATGTCGCCATGATTCGCGGGCGATTTGATCAAGCGATTCTAATTCTTGCCGCCGTCCCTTAAAAGCTCCTACGGCTCTCGCTTTGGCTAATGGCCCTTGAGCGTCGTGATATAAGCGACCACGTCCCAGACTTGGCTGTCGCTGAGGCTGGGCCACGGCGGCATCGCGGTCCTCGGCACGCCGTTTCGGATGGCGGCAAAAGTCCGGCCGGCATTGGCGGCTTCAGACCAAGGCGGCAAGGTCAGATTGGCAGGCAATGGGTTCATTCCCTCCCTGCGCGCGCCGTGGCCGTCGCCGTTGATGCCGTGGCAGATCGCGCAATGGTCGGCAAAGAGCGCGCCGCCGGCCGCCTGCGCATCGCGCGACGTTAAGACCCCGACCGGCGCCTGCGTCGATTCGCGCTCACATCCCGAAATGGCGAGTGAGATCGTGAATACGGCGATGGCGGTCCGCAGCTCCGGATTCTGGAACCATTGTGTAGCCAAGCCTTTGCACCTCGCGAACAATTGCCGCGACGAGCTCGTCAAGCTTGCGATCGACGGCGGGCGACCGCTCCACCGCCAAATCGATGGTTTCCGGCACGAGCCCGAGCAGCGTCACGCTTCCCGGATAGCTGTCGATCAGCCGCGCCGCGTCAAGCAGATCGGCAACGCCGACCTGGTGAGGAGATAGCCGATCCCGCACCGCGTCGCCGACGTCCGCGCCGTCGAGCCGCACCAATGTTCCAGGCGGGTCATCGCTGCGCACAGCATCGACCAGGATCACATGGTCGGAATCCGCGAGCAATCCGAGCAACGCCATCCCGAGCGTGCCGCCATCCTCCAGGCGGACGCCCGGCGGGACGCGGTAGTCGCGCTCGATGCGGGCGATCGCGGCGGCGCCTAGCCCGTCGTCGCCGAGCAGCACGTTCCCCAGGCCGAGGACAAGAACGCCGATCCTCGCGGCCGGCGGCGCGCCTTCGCCGCTCACGCGCCGCCCGCCTTGCGTTTGGGCCAGAACTTGTGGCCGTTGAAGATCGAGTCGATCTCTCCGGAGTCTTCGATCAGCGACCAGAGAACCACCGAGTAAATGTGGATCACCACAAAAATGAACACTACGTACATGCAGATGTGGTGGATCAGCCGCGCCATCTGCAGACCGCCGAACAGGGGCACGAGAAAGTCGAAGAGCTGAAACGGAGAACTGACTGAGGCAATGACCGTGTAAAGAGCCAAGCCGGTCGCTATCAACAGCAAATAAATCAAGAAGATGAAGCCATAGGTCGACGCGGCGAGCGCATCGTGTCCCGGATAGACTTCGGGATGCGGCCTGAGGAAGCAATAATACAGGAACGTCCGCCACAAACCGCGCCAGCGCCTACGCGACAACGGAATGAAGTCGGGCAGCCGCGCGTAGCGATTGCCGGCAAAGAACCAGTAGATGCGAAACAACACGGCCGCGCTGAAGAAAATCGCCGTATACAGATGAATGGCGCGCACGGTCCCCATGACGAAATGTTCTTTCGCCGGACCCGGAACGCTGATGAACGGATGCCCGATATAATAACCGGTGCCCGAAAGAATGAGGATGGCGAAGAAGAGCACCCAGTGCACCAGGCGCACCGGCAGTTCCCAGACGTAGATCCGTTCCTTGGCGACGGGGCCGGCGGGCGAGTCGGCGGTCGCGCTCATGCCACCCTCACACGGGCGAGCTCACGTTTTGTTGCATCAACCACATGCACGCCGCAGGCCATGCACGGATCGAACGAATGCACCGTGCGCAGGATTTCCAGCGGCTGCTCCGGCTTGGCAACCGGCGTGCCGACCAGCGCCGCTTCATAGGGACCGGGATGGCCCTGGCCGTCGCGCGGCCCGGCGTTCCAGGTGCTCGGCACCACGCACTGGTAGTTCACGATCGCACCGTTGCTGATGTGCACCCAATGACCCAGCGCCCCGCGCGGGGCTTCATGGAAGCCGTAGCCGAAGCAGTCGGCCGGCCAAGAAGCCGGATCCCATTTAGAATTGTCCTGAATGCGGTAGTCGCGCCGGCCCATGTTGTCGGCGAGGCCCTCAACCCACATGCCCATCGACTCGACCAGCACCTGTGCCTCGATCGCGCGCGCGGCGACACGGCCTAGAGTGGAGAACAGCGCCGGCGGCCCAACGCCGAGGCTCATTAACGTCTTATCGACCAGTTCCTTGACGCGTGCCGGACGTCCGGAGACGTAGGCGACGAGCATGCGCGCCAGCGGCCCGACTTCCATCGGCTGGCCGTCGTAGCGCGGCGATTTCAGCCAGCTGTATTTCTGCGCGACTTCCAGCCTTTCATAGGGCGGCTTCGGCCCGGTGTAATGCGGCTTCGTTTCGCCCTTGAACGGGTTCAGGCCTTTGTCATCGCCGCCCGCATAATCGTACCAGGAATGCGCGACCTGCTCGGTGACCTTGGCCTGGTCGACCGGCGCGACCTTGCTCAAATCGCGGCTGTGGATGATGCCGGTCGGCAGAAACAGTTCCGGATTTTCGCGGTCATCCATTGGATAGTCGCCGTAGGCCATGTAATTGCCGACGCCGGCGCCGATCGACGCCCAATCCTTGTAGAACGATGCGACCGCCAGCACGTCCGGCAAATAGACGCGGCTGACAAAGTCCTTCCCGTCGGCCACCAGCTTTTGCAGCGCTGCGACGGTTTCCATGTTGAGCGAGTTTTGCGAGTCCGGATCGACCGGGGTCGCCATGCCGCCGACCAGGAAGCTCTGCAGGTGCGGATTCTTGCCGCCCAGGATGGCGTGGATCTTGATGAAGCGGCGCTGCCAGTCGAGCGCCTCCAGATAATGCGCCACCGCCATGAGATTGGCTTCGGGCGGCAGCTTATAGGCCGGATGGCCCCAGTAGGCATTGGCAAAGGGACCGAGTTGCCCGCGCTCGACAAACGCTTTGACCCGATCGCGTACCCCCGCAAAGTACTTGGTGCTCGACAGCGGCCAGTCGGAGATCGATTGGGCGAGCGATGAGGTCTTGGCGGGATCGGCGCTGAGCGCGCTGACGATGTCGACCCAGTCCAATGCGTGCAGATGATAGAAATGAATCACGTGATCCTGAACATTCTGCGCCGCCATGATGAGATTGCGCAGTAACCGCGCATTGGACGGCGGTACCGCGCCGATCGCCTTCTCGACGGCACGAATCGAGGCAATGGCGTGAACCGTCGTGCAAACGCCGCAGATGCGTTGCGCGAAGGCCCAGGCGTCACGCGGGTCGCGCCCGCGCAGGATCAGCTCGATGCCGCGGAACATGGTCGACGACGACCACGCCTCTTTCACGGCGCCGCCGTCAACTTCGGCCTCGACGCGAAGATGGCCTTCGATGCGCGTGACCGGATCGACCACAACGTGCGTCATGACTCAAAACTCCACTTCTTCTTCACCCGGTGGAGTTCTCACTTTTTTGTGCCGCACCGCCTGCACAACCCCGTGCGCGACGACCGCCGCCGCGGTCAGGCCAGTGAGGCTGAGACCCACCGGGTCGACCCATCTGCCGACATTGAAGCCAGCGACTTCAGGCAGCCGCTGATAGAACGGCGTCATGGTGTCCCAGAAATTCGGCTCGGCGCAGCCGATGCAGGGATGGCCGCAGCCGATCGGCCAATTGGTCCCTTCGTTCCACTTGACGACCGGGCAATTCTGCGAGGTCGAGGGTCCTTTGCAGCCCATCTTGTAGAGGCAATAGCCGTGGCGGTGCGCTTCGTCGCCCCAGGTTTCCACATATTGACCGGCATCGAAATGCGCGCGGCGTTCGCAATTGTCGTGGATGGTTTTGCCATAGGCGAAGAGCGGGCGGCGAAACTGATCGAGCGGCGGCCAGCGCTTCAAGGTCATGTAATAGACGATGAGCGCGGTGATGTTCTCAGCGTTGGCCGGACAGGCCGACATGTTGATGAGGTTTTTGACGCCGGGCACCGCGTCGGCGACCGACAACGCCCCGGTCGGATTGGGAGCGGCCGCCGGGATGCCGCCGAAGGCCGCGCAGGTGCCGACCGCGATGGTGGCGGCGGCGCCGCCGCAGACCTCGCGCGCGATATCAAGACCGGACCGGCCGCCGATCGTGCAGTAGGCGCCGTCGGCGCCGGTCGGAATCGAGCCCTCGACCAGGGCGACATATTTGCCCTTGTTGTCGCGCACCGTTTGCTGCAACGCGCTTTCGGCTTGGCTGCCGGCCGCCGCCATCAAGGTCTCATGATAATTGAGCGAAATGGAATCGAGGATGAGATCGGCAACGGTCGGATGGCTGGCGCGCAGGAACGATTCGGTATTGCCGGCGCAATCCTGGAATTCAAGCCAGACCAAAATCGGTTTTGGCGCGGTTTCGACCGCCGCCGCGATCGCCTGCGTAGCGGTATCGGGAAGTCCGAGAACCGCCGCCATCGAGGCGCAGAAGCCGAGGAAATCGCGGCGGGAAATTCCGCGATGTTCGAGTTCCTGAGTGAGGCTTTGGGCGATCATCAATTACCTCCGCAAGGCGGAAGCGCACGGCTTGAACTTGCCGCCGGCATTCACATGAGCCCTTAGGTATGCTAGCATACTTAAGGGGCAAAGCAATCAGAATGCCTTTTTGATGCAGATCAAATCGGTGCAAATCGGAGCAAGCTGATGTGCCTCGGTGTCCCTATGGAAGTCATGGCGGTCGAAGGCTTTCGGGCGCGCTGTTCGGCGCAAGGAGTCGAGCGCGAGGTCAGCCTGTTCATGTTGCAGGACGAGCCGATCAAAGCCGGCGATTTCGTGATGGTGCACGTCGGCTACGCGATCCAGAAAATGACGCCGCAGCAGGCGCGCTCCGCGTGGGAACTGTACGACGAAGTGCTGCGCGCCGAGGGAGCGGAAGCCGATATATGAATTTGCGGTGCGGCGGTTCGCCGAGTGAGGTACTATGCTCCGGCACATCTTTGACGACACAATAGAGCGCATGCATTCGAAGTTGATCGGCATTTACGGACTACTATTTGCCGGCAATATAGCGGCTTGGCTGTGGGCACTGGTCGAATTTCACGACCGACCGGCGCTGCTCGGTCTTGCCTTCCTCGCCTACAGTTTCGGGCTGCGGCATGCTTTCGACGCCGACCATATCGCGGCGATCGACAACGTCACCCGCAAACTGATGCAGGAGGGGCGCCGGCCGCTCGCGGTCGGTTTCTTCTTCTCACTCGGTCATTCCACTATCGTCGTCGGTCTCGCCGTCGCCATCGCGCTTGCCGCCACGGCGTTACAGGGCCATTTCGACGCGCTGAAGGATTTTGGCGGCACGGTCGGCACGTCGGTGTCGGCGCTGTTCCTGTTCGCGATCGCCGCCGCCAATATCCTGGTGCTGGTCGAGGTCTATCGCGCCTTCGTGCGCGTCAAGCGCAGCGGCCTGCTGGTCGAGGAAGACATCGATCTTCTACTGTCGAAGCGCGGCTTCTTCGGCCGCGTGTTCCGCTCGCTGTTCAAGCTGATCGAGCGCAGCTGGCACATGTATCCGCTCGGCGTGCTGTTCGGCCTCGGCTTCGACACCGCGACCGAAGTCGGCCTGCTCGGCATTTCGGCGACTCAGGCCGCGCAAGGACTTTCGATCTGGTCGATCCTGGTGTTCCCGGCGCTGTTCACCGCCGGCATGTCGCTGCTCGACACGGCCGACAGCACCATCATGGTCGGCGCCTATGGCTGGGCCTTTGTGAAGCCGATCCGCAAGCTCTATTACAATATGACGATCACCTTCGTGTCGGTGGTCGCCGCGCTCGTCGTCGGCGGCATCGAAGCGCTCGGGCTGATCGGCGGCAAGCTCGGACTGGCCGGTCCGTTCTGGGGCGTCATCTGGACGCTCAGCGATAATTTCGGTTTGCTCGGCTACGGCATCGTCGGCTTCTTCATGGCGAGCTGGCTGGTGTCGTTCCTTATCTATAACACCAAAGGCTACGACCGCATCGAGGTGTCGGCCGCTCGCTGCTGAGGCACCAATGCACGAGCTTTCGATCTGCCAGGCGCTGATTTTGCGAGTCGAAGATATCGCCCGTGAGCGGTCGGGAAAGGTGCGGCGCGTTTGCCTCGGCATTGGACCGCTGTCCGGAGTGGAGCCGCGGCTGTTAGAAGATGCCTATCCTCTGGCCTGCGCTGGCACCTGCGCGGAGGGTTCGCAGCTCGCGATCGAGCCGATCAACATCCGCGTCCGCTGCCGCAGCTGCGGCGCGGAAAGCGAGGCCGCGCCTAACCGGTTGCTTTGCGCGGCCTGCGGCGACTGGCGCACCGATCTCTTGTCGGGCGACGAACTCTTATTGCTGCGGGTCGAGCTTGAAACGCAGGACGACCTAACGGAGCTCGCGAATGTGTGAGACGTGCGGCTGCTTGGCGACGCAAGTCCAGGATACCGAAACTGTCGATGTGCTCAGCCGGCTGCTCGAAGCCAACGACCGGACGGCCGCCCATAATCGTCATCATTTCGACGGCCATGGTGTCGTCGCCTTCAACATCATGTCGTCGCCGGGCGCGGGCAAGACCGCGCTTCTGGAAGCCACCATCGATGCATTCAAGGCGGACTTCCGCATCGCGGTGATCGAAGGCGACCTGGAAACCGACAACGACGCGCGTCGCATCCGCGCGCGCGGCGTGCCCGCTGTGCAGATCACCACCGGCAGCGCCTGCCATCTCGATGCCCGCATGGTGCATGAGGCGCTGCACGAACTGCCGTTGTCGCAGTTCGATATCGTGTTCATCGAGAATGTCGGCAATCTGGTCTGCCCGGCGAGCTTCGATCTCGGCCAGCATCGCAACGTCGTCCTGCTTTCGGCGGCCGAAGGCGACGACAAGCCGGCCAAATATCCGGTTATGTTCCGCGCCGCCGATCTCGTGCTGCTGAGCAAGATGGATCTCGCCCCGCTGCTCGATGATTTCGACGCGGCACGCGCTGAGCAGGCTATCCGCGCGCTCGCCAATGCCGCGCCGGTGATCCCGCTGTCGGCGCGCAAGCGGCTCAATCTCGAGCCCTGGCAGGCATGGTTGCGCGGCGAGATTGAGAAGATACGGGCGACGCAAGCTGCAGCGCATGACGCGCACGAGGCCCACTATGAGCACCATCACCACCCGGCAGTGGCTTGAACGGCTGCGCGCGCTCGAACTGCCGCGCCGCTACAAGGTTATGAATGTGTGCGGCGGTCATGAACGGTCGATCGCCATGATCGGCCTGCGCAAGGCCTTGCCGGACAATGTCGAATTGGTGCCGGGGCCGGGCTGCCCGGTCTGTATCTGCCCGGAAGAAGCCGTCTACCAGGCGATCCAGCTGGCGCTAGAGGAAAAGATTATCCTGGTTGCCTTCGGCGACATGTTGCGCGTGCCGGTCAATGTCCGAAAGGATGAGGTGCGTTCGCTGGAACAGGCGCGCGCCGCCGGCGGCGATATCGTGCCGATCGCCTCCCCCCTCGAGGCCATGCGCATCGCGCGCGAGAATCCCGAGCGCAAGGTCGTCTTTTTCGCCGCCGGCTTCGAAACCACCACGGCGCCGGTCGCCGCCATGCTGGCCGAAGGCGTGCCGGACAATCTGTCGGTACTGCTGGCGGGGCGCCGCACCTGGCCGGCTGTCGCCATGCTGCTGCAGTCGGATGCGCCCGGCTTCGATGCGCTCGTCGCGCCCGGGCACGTGTCGACCGTGATGGGTCCGGAGGAATGGGCCTTCGTTCCCGAGCAATACGGGATCCCGGCGGCGGTCGGCGGCTTCACCGCCGAGAGCCTGGTGGCGGCGCTCTATTCCGTGTTGCGCCAGCTCGTCGAACAAACCTGCTTCCTCGACAATTGCTATCCGGAAGTGGTACGGCCAGGCGGCAATCGCGCGGCCCAGCGCCAGCTCGATGCCACCATGGACGTGGTCGACGCCAATTGGCGCGGCATCGGCGTGATCCCGGCGTCCGGCTACGCCTTGAAGCCGGCCTTCGCCGCGCACGACGCCACGCAACTTTATCCGTCCTACAACGATACCATGCGCAAGCGCGCCGGCCAGATGCCGCCCGGCTGCGATTGCGCGCGCGTCGTACTCGGCCGCATCTATCCCGACCAATGCGTGCTCTATGGCCGCGCCTGCACGCCGCGCACGCCGATCGGTCCCTGCATGGTGTCGGATGAGGGCGCCTGCCGCATCTGGTGGTCAAGCGGCGTGCGCGCGCCGCGCGAGAAGACGCCCGCTCATGCCGGCTAGCGCACTGCGCAAGCAACGGGAGCCGATTATCGCTCGGCGCTGGATTGTGGGCGGCCGTGTGCAAGGCGTCGGCTTTCGCCCGTTCGTCTACCGTCTGGCCCTGCGCTGCGGCGTCACCGGCTGGGTGCGCAACCGTGCCGGCGAAGTCGAAGTGCTGGCGCAAGGTGAGGCGCAATCGCTGCGGCGCTTTGCTGCCGCGCTGATGAGCGAAGCCCCACCGCTCGCGCGCGCCGAAATCATCGCCAAATTGCCGGCCGTCGTGGAACCCATCGCAAATTTTGAAATCCGCGAAAGCGAAGCGACATCGCCGGCGCGCATCCACGTGCCGCCGGACCAGTTCGCCTGCGACGATTGCCTCGCCGAACTGAACGATCCGCGCGACAGGCGTTTCCGCTATCCCTTCGTCAACTGCACCCAGTGCGGCCCGCGCTATACCTTGATCGAGCGCCTGCCCTACGATCGTCCGAACACCTCGATGGGGGGCTTCGCGCTCTGCCGCGCTTGTGCCGCCGAATACGCCGACCCAGGCGATCGGCGATTTCATGCCGAGCCGATCGCTTGCCCGCGCTGCGGCCCGCGGATTGAGTTCCGCGTGTCAGGGGCGGATGCGCGGTATGGCGACGACGCGCTGGCAGCGGCAATTAGCGCCCTGTGCGCGGGCAAGATTGTCGCTGTCAAGGGCATCGGCGGCTATCACCTGCTGTGCGACGCGGCTAATTCGGCTGCGGTCACTGCCTTGCGCGCGCGCAAGCGGCGCCCGCACAAGCCGCTCGCCGTGATGTTTCCGCTGCAACGCGATCTTGCCGCGCTGCGCCGCGCCGCCGCGCCGAGCGCATTGCATGCGGCCAAGCTGCGCGATCCGCTTCGTCCGATCGTGCTGGTGCCGAAAAAAGCGGTCGGCTATCTCGCGCCCGAAATCGCGCCCGGCATAAGCGAAATCGGCGCCATGCTGCCTTACAGTCCGCTGCATCATCTCCTGCTTGAGGATTTCGGCGCGCCGCTGGTTGCGACTTCCGGCAATGTCAACGGCGAGCCGGTGCTGACCGACAACGCCATGGCCGAGGCGCGTCTCGGCGCCGTCGCCGATGCGTTCTTGCATCACGACCGTCCGATCGTTCGTCCGGCCGATGATCCGGTTTATCGCGTCATCGCCGGGGCGCCACGGCCGATCAGGCTGGGGCGCGGCAATGCGCCGCTCGAAATCGAATTGCCGTTTGCACTGGCGCAGCCGCTGCTTGCCCTGGGCGGCCAGTTGAAAAACACCATCACACTCGCTTTCGCAAACCGCGCGGTCGTCTCGCCGCATCTTGGCGACATGGACACGCCGCGCGGCCTCGAACTGCTCAGGGAGGTCGCCGCCGACCTGCAGAACCTCTACAGCGTGCGCGCGCAAGCGGTGTTGTGCGATGCGCATCCCGCATACGCCACCACACGGCTTGCGCCGCATTTCGGGCTGCCGGTGACTAGGATATTTCATCACGAGGCGCACGCGTCGGCGCTCGCCGGTGAATTCGGCCACGGCGACGATTGGCTTGTGTTCACTTGGGACGGCGCGGGCTACGGCCGCGACGGCACGATCTGGGGCGGCGAGGCGCTGCTCGGGCGGCCGGGCCGCTGGCGACGCGTAGCGACGTTGCGTTCCTTCGCGCTGCTCGGCGGCGATCGCGCCGCGCGCGTGCCCTGGCGCAATGCGCTTTCAATGTGCTGGGAAACCGGCAGGGAATGGGCAGGCTGCCGACATGAGGTCGAGCCGTTGCGCCATGCCTGGCGGCGCAAGATCAACTGCCCGCGCACCTCCTCTATCGGCCGCTTGTTCGACGGTGCCGCCGCGCTGATCGGATTGATTGAGCGGGCGAGTTACGAAGGCCAGGCGGCGAGTGAGCTCGAGGCGATCTGTGCCGACGACGCCGAGCCGATCGCCTTGCCCTTGTCGCGCCGCCCCGACCGCGTCTGGGAAAGCGACTGGAGCCCCTTGCTCGATGTGCTGGAGGATACCGAGCAAAGCCTTGCTACGCGCGCTACCATTTTTCATGCAACGCTGGCCGACATGTTGCTGGCGCAGGCGCGCGCCGTGCGCAAGGAACACGGCGTATCGAAACTGGGCCTGACCGGCGGCGTGTTTCAGAACCGCGTGTTATGCGAGCGCGTCTTCGCCGCAGCGGCGCGCGAGGGCTTTAGTGTGCGTCTTCCGGAAATGTTTCCTTGCAACGATGCCGGCCTCAGCTTCGGGCAGATCGTTGAGGCGGGGCTTACCGCATGAACGACGATCGCTTCATCACGCTCGCGCACGGTAATGGCGGCCGCTTCATGCGCGAGCTCATCGCGGAGATTTTCGCGCGTCATCTCGCCAATCCGCAGCTCGACACCGGCGCCGACGCCGCCCACCTGCCTTTGCCACCGGGCGAGGTGCTGATCACCACCGACGGCTTCACCGTGCAGCCGCTCGAATTTCCCGGCGGCGACATCGGCTCGCTCGCCGTGCACGGCACCGTCAACGATCTCGCGGTCGCCGGCGCGACGCCGGCCTATCTCACCCTCAACGCCTTCATCGAGGAAGGGCTGGAGTTCGCCCAACTCGATCGCATCGTCGCCAGCATGGCCCGGGCCGCCGGGGAATGCGGCGTGAAGATCGTCGCCGGCGACACCAAGGTCTTGCGCCGCGGCGAAGGCGGCGGACTTTATTTCGCGACCACCGGCGTCGGCACGCGCCAGCCCGGCCTCCGACTAGGCCTCGACCGTATCGGGTCCGGCGACATGGTGCTGGTGAGCGGCCCGGTCGGCGACCACGGCACGGCCGTGCTGCTCGCCCGCGAGGAGTTCGGCCTGAAGGGCAATCTCGCGTCCGATGCGGCGAGCGTGCTGCCGCTCGCGCAGGCGATATGGGGGCTGCCCGGCCTGCGCTTCATGCGCGATCCGACCCGCGGCGGGCTGGTGACCGTGATGCACGATATTGCCAATGCCACCGGGATGACCGTCCGTCTGGAAGAGGCGTCCATTCCATTGCAGCCACCCGTGCGCGGCATCTGCGAGATGCTCGGCTACGATCCGCTCTATCTCGCCTGCGAGGGGCGAGCGGTCGCGGTGCTCGACGCCGAGGATGCCCCCGGCGCCTTGGATCTGTGGCGCGCGTTGCCGGAGGGCGCGGCAGCCGCGATCATCGGGCGTGTCGGCGGCAGCGGCCCGCAGGTCATTCTGGAAACAGATATCGGCGGCGAGCGGCTATTGCACGAGCTCGAGGACGATCCGTTGCCGCGCATCTGCTGACCAGGCCGCGGGTCACATAATTGCAAATGCGGCATTTCAATTGAGATAGCCAGGCGCCGTGGTCTGCTGCAACCGGCCGACCTCGGCAATGATTCGATGTGCGACCTCTTCCGCGGCAGCGCTTACCTCGGCAGTCATCGGCGCGCCGTGCTCGAAACAGCGGCCTTCGACCGCGTAGACGATGATGTCTTGTGGCGCGCGTTGCAGCACGCGGGCAAGACGGACCGCATCGGCAAGGCCGAGCGCATGGCTTGAAGCAAAAGACATCTCCGCCGGCAGTTCATCCTTTGTGAGATCGATGCGATGGATGCGACCGGGCACTCCCAACGGCGCGGCGGCATCCACACAGACCAGCGCGTCGTAGCCTGCCCAGTCCTCGATGAGCGCCATCATGTCGCCGCCGCGCGCGATCAGCGCGACGTTGGCCGGCAGCCGGCCGGCAAGCGCCTTGGCCACCATCGCGCCGATCGCGTCGTCGCCGCGATCCGGGTTGCCCAGCCCGACGACGAGGACCGGCGTCTGATCAACTCGGGCGATCATGCGCGATGCACCGACAGCTTGAGGAAATGCGCCGAACACGATATGCACGGATCGTAGTTTCGGATGCTCTGCTCGCAGCGGTCGCGGATGACGTCGCCCGGCTCATCCACGATTGGTGCCGCGACCGCGGCGAGATCGGCCTCGATGCTCGGCTGGTTCTGCGAGGTCGGCGGCACGATGCGCGCGGTGACGATTGTTCCCTCGTCGTCGAATTCGTAGCGGTGCCAGCAAATCCCACGCGGCGCCTCGGTGCAGCCAAATCCCGGACTCGCGCGCGGCTCGATCGGCACCGATGCGATCTCAGGCGGTGCATAGTCCGCAATTAATCGCAGCGCTTCCTCGCAAGCGTAGACGATCTCGATCGCCCGCACGATGATGCTGCGGAATGGGTTCCTGCAGACTGGCCCTAGCCCGGCCTCGCGTGCCAGAGCCTGCACGGACGGCGGCAGGCGGTCGAAATTGAGCGCGTAGCGCGCCAGCGGGCCGACCAGATAAGCCCCGCGCCGCTTCACCGACGAGTGCAGTGCGGTCGAATGCGCCACATGCCGTTCCTCGAACTCGGTCTCATAAGCGGAGATATCGATGTCGATGTCGCGATTGGAGACGAGCCGTCCCTCGTTGAACGGATATTCATCGGGGTGGCGCAGCGCGACGAATTCGTAATCGCGTTCGAGATCCGGAAACGGAAAAGTGGCCACCCAGCGCACGAGGGCAACCGCGATCTCGTGGGCGCGTTTGAGACTCTCGGCGACCGGCGCCAGCTCCGCCCGCGTCGGCACGCGATAAAAACCACCGGCCTTGACATTGACCGGATGGACCTCGCGGCCGCCCAGCACGCGCATCAATTCATTGCCGGTCTTTTTCAGCGCCAGTCCGTTGCGAACGGCCTCGCCGTGGTCGCGCGCCATCTGGATCGCGTCCGAGTAGCCGAGAAAATCCGGCGCATGCAGCATCAGCACATGCAGGGCGTGGCTTTCGATCCATTCGCCGCAATAGATAAGCCGCCGCAGCGCCCGCAATTGACCGTAGACCTTGGCGCCGAAGGCCTTCTCGATCGCGTGCACCGCGCTCATCTGATAGGCGATCGGGCAAATGCCGCAGATGCGCGCGACGATGTCGGGCGTCTCGGCATAGCCGCGGCCGCGCAGAAGCGCTTCGAAAAAGCGCGGCGGCTCGAAGATCCGCAGCCGCGCCGCCGTGACCCGGCCGCCGCTGATATGCAGGTCGAGCGCGCCCTCGCCCTCCACGCGCGCAAGATAATCGACGCGGATTGTCTTAGTCGCCATGCGCCTCGCTCTCTTTCACGAATGGCTCGGCGGCCGCGTTGAAGCTGCGGAAGGCGCGCCGGATATCGCGCGGGCTCGCCCGCAAGGCCTGCCACTCGCGCGCCAGCGCTTTGGTGTTCGGCGTCTCCATGGGACCGTAGCAGCCGTAGCAGCCGCGGCGGAACGACGGGCAGATCGCGCCGCAACCGGCGTGCGTGACCGGGCCGAGGCAGGGCGTGCCCTGCACCATCACGCAGACCGTGCCGCGCCGCTTGCACTCGACGCACACGCTATGGGCGGCTACCGAGGGCATCCGGCCGGCGAGAAAAGCCGAGATCACCTCGACCAATTGCCGCTTGTTGATCGGACAGCCGTGCAGCTCATAGTCGACCGGCACATGCGCGGAGATAGGGGTCGAGGTAGCGAGTGTGGATATATATTGCGGCGAGGCGTAGACCGCGGCGATGAAATCGTTCACGTCGGCGAAATTGCGCAGCGCCTGGATGCCGCCGGCGGTGGCGCAGGCGCCGATGGTCACCAGGTATTTCGACTGTTCGCGCACTTGGCGAATGCGTTCGGCGTCATGCGGCGTGGTGATCGATCCTTCGACCAGCGAGAGATCGTAGGGGCCGGACGTGACCGCGCTGGAAGCTTCCGGAAAGTTGGCGATCTCGATTGCATCGGCCAGCGCAAGCAATTCATCCTCGCAGTCGAGCAAGGAGAGCTGACAGCCGTCGCAGGAGGCGAATTTCCAAACCGCGAGCGTGGGTCGCTCTCGCTCGCTCATCTCAGAGCTCCCGAACGGCGAAGATGTCGGCGATTTTGTCATAGCGCATCACCGGACCGTCCTTGCAGACGAATGTCGGCCCGAACTGGCAATGGCCGCATAGGCCGATGGCGCATTTCATGTTGCGTTCCATCGACAGATAGATGCGCTCGGGGGCGACGCCGGCTTCGCGCAACGCGTTGACCGTGAAGCGCATCATCACTTCCGGGCCGCAGACCAGCGCGACGGTATCGCGCGGTTCGAACGCGGCGCGCGGGATGAGGCCGGGCACGACGCCGACATTGCCGCGCCAGTCGGCGTCGGCATGGTCGACGGTGACCTCGATGTCGACATCGAGGCGCCGCCGCCAATCTTCCAATTCGCTGCGGTAAAGCAGATCCTTCGGATTGCGGCTGCCGACCAGAATGACGACGCGGCCGTAGCGTTTGCGATTGGCCAGCACCTCGTAGATCGCCGGGCGCAAGGGCGCGATGCCGAGGCCGCCGGCGACGATGACGACGTCCGCCGCCTCGGCCACGCCGACCGGCCAGCTCGTTCCGAACGGCCCGCGCACGCCAATCGTCGCCCCGACGTCGAGCCTTGCGATCGCGCCGCTGACGGCGCCGACGTCGCGGACGGTATGGACGAAAGCCGCTTGCCGGCGGTCGCCGCTCATACTGATCGGCACCTCGCCGATGCCGAATACGTAAAGCATATTGAACTGTCCGGGGTCGAATGGTGGACGTGTTCCAACCATCGGCCTGAGCTGCAAGGTCACGATATCGGACAATTCGCGGCGCACGTCCTCGATCCGGTAAAGCTGCGGCACGAAGGGGTCGAGCACGGGCGCCTCGGCCATGTCAGGATTTCCCATAGACGTCGAGAATCTGCAGCCGCGTCGCATGCAGCCGCTTCACGAACACCGGCAGTAAACGCTTCATCATTTCATAGCCGAGATGATGATCGGCTTCGCACTTCCGGCGCAGACAGGCGGCATCAATGCCGATCGCGCGCGTGACTTCCACCGCGCGCGCGTCGAACGTCCAGCGGTAAGGCGGAATAAGCCACGAGGCGCCGACGATTTCGCCCTCGCCGAGGGTTCCGAAGACGATGGGCGGCCGGCCCGGCGAATGGATTTCCAGTGCCACTTTGCCGTGGCGAACGAGGAAGAACTCGTTGGCCGGCTCGCCTTCGTGAAAGAGATACTGTTCCGCCGCGAAACGATGATTGCGGGCGCAGCCCGCGACCAGCTGACTGTATTCGGCGGGCAGTCCCGCAAAGAAAGGATGCTCGCCCACAACGCGTTCAAGTCCCGCCATGGCCCTCCCCCTTCACGCATGCGGCGCCGCCCTGATCGCCGCAGCCTCCTGGGTAATGTCGATGCCCACCGGACACCAGGTGATGCAGCGGCCGCAGCCGACGCAGCCGGAGGTGCCAAACTGATCGATCCACGTGGCAAGCTTATGCGTCATCCATTGCCGGTAGCGCGAGCGCCCGGCCTTCCGCACGCTGCCGCCATGGATGTATGAGAAATCCATGGTGAAACAGGAATCCCATTTGCGCACGCGCTCGGCTGACAAACCCGCAAGGTCGCTGTGATCCTCGACCGTGGTGCAGAAGCAGGTCGGGCATACCATCGTGCAATTACCGCAAGTAAGACAACGCTCGGCGACCTCGTCCCAGCGCGGGTGCTCTAAATTCTGCTCGAGCAGCTCCTTGATACCGTCGGTCTGCAAGCTACGGCCCATCTGGCTTGTGGTGCGCACGACGACGGCGTCGGCGGCTGCGCTGTCGGCTTGGGATGCTTCCCGATGCGGCACCTGCTTGAGCATTTCGGCGCCGGCTGCGCTGCCGACCTCGACCAGAAACTCGTGCCTGTCTGCGTCCACGAATTCGGTCAGCGCGAGATCAAAGCCTGCGTCGGCTTTGGGCCCAGTCCCCATTGAAACGCAAAAACAGGTGCCGCCGGCTTGTCCGCAATTCACCGCGACGATGAAGGCGTCCCGGCGCCGCATTTCGTAATCCACATCGGGATAGGGTCCGTTGCAGAAAACTTTGTCTTGGATGACGATGGCATTGATCTCGCAAGCCCGCACGCCGATGAACGCGAATTTAGCCGGCACGTTCTGTTCGCTGGAGACATTGAAACCATCGCCGGTCTTGCGCGCGGTCCACAGCCTCATGACCGGCGGATGCAAGAATTGCTTCCACGATTGCGGACCGACGGCGAATCCAATAGCGCGCCGTCGTCGCGGCGTTCCAAATGGTAGCGCCCAGCCTCCTGCCGATCGGTCCAACCCGCCGGCAAATTCTCAACGCCGGCAATCGTATCGTAGACGATGGCGCCATCGCGGACGGTGGGCCCGAGGACTTGATAGCCCGCGCCGTCCAGCGCGCGAATCAGCCCCTGCAAACCCTCGCAGGTGATCAGCGCCTTGGTTTCCTGGGCCGCGGTGGCATTCATTACGGCGCGATAATCTACCCGTCGCGCGTCACTTTACCAGCGGGAAACCCTGCTTTGCCCATTCGCGCAAGTCCACGATGGCGGCGATGCCGACATTTTGGCTTCAGTCTGGTGGCGATCGGGCTGACACTATTAGGGTTAAGACCTAATTAACCATGTGTTGATTCAAATGGTTGGTCAACCGATGGGGCCAACTATGAATCCAAGCCTGTTTTGGTTCAGCGACGCGCAATGGTCGAAAATCGAGCCGCATTTGCCAACCAACCAGCCTGGCCCTGAGCGAAAAGATGATCGGCGGATTTTGAGCGGCATCATGCACGTCCAACGCGTTGGATGTCGCTGGAAGGATTGTCCGAGCGAGTACGGGCCGCACAAGACGATCTACAATCGGTTCGCGCGGTGGAGCGAACGTGGCATTTGGCAGGCGATATTTGCCGCCGTCGCCGGAACTCCCGACACGCCTGGACAGGTGGCGCTCGACAGCAGCCATGTGAAAATTCATCGCTGCGCCACGGGCGCAAAAGGGGGGCCGAGACGCAGGCGATCGGCGTCACGAAGGGCGGCCGCAACAGCAAGATCCATGCGGTTGTCGATGCGCAATGCCGTCCCTGGGTGTTCCTACTGACGCCCGGCAATACGGCCGACTGCATGGTCGCCGAAACCTGCGTGAGTCTAATCCCCGGCGTCACCGCGCTTGTGGCTGATAAGGGATACGACACCGATACGTTTCGCGCCTTCCTCAAGGAGAAGCGGATCAAGACGGTCATCCCCGGCAAATCCAATCGCAAAAAGCGCATTCGCTATGACAAGCAGGCCTACAAGGACCGCAACGTCGTCGAGCGTTGCTTCTGCCGCCTCAAGGATTGGCGGCGCATCGCCACGCGCTACGATAAGCTCGCGAGAAACTTCCTCTCCGCCTTGTGCCTGGTCGCTATGCTGGCGTATTGGCTGTGATCTAATTGAGTCCGGACCCTAGTAAAATGATGGCGAGTGGGGTCCTTCAGCCGCGGCTTGAGTTCCCAAATTTATCTTGCCGGAACCCGCCGCGCGCTGCGCACACCATCCGCCAGCACGGCGACCAGATCGGTCACCGCCTTGACCGTACCGGGTCCGGCCTTGCCGCTTGCATCGAGGCTTCGTTGCAGCGCATCGACCAGCGCCGAGCCGACCACCACGCCGTCGGCGCCCTCGGCGATGGCACGCGCCTGCTGCGCGGTCTTGACGCCGAAGCCGACGGCGACCGGAAGCTTAGTGTGGCGCTTGATGCGCGCGACCGCCGCGGTGACCTTGGCCGCGTCGGGCGCGGCGGCGCCGGTGATGCCGGTGATCGAGACGTAATAGACAAAGCCGGACGTGTTGGTGAGCACTGCCGGCAACCGCTTGTCGTCGGTGGTCGGCGTGGCAAGGCGGATGAAATTCAAGCCTGCTTGCAGCGTCGGCAGACAGAGCTCTTCGTCTTCTTCCGGCGGCAGATCGACCACGATCAGCCCATCGACGCCGGCGCTCTTGGCGTCGGCAAGGAAGCGCTCATTGCCGTAGATGTAGATCGGATTGTAATAACCCATCAGCACGATCGGGGTCGCATCGTCGCTTTTGCGGAATGCGCGCACCAGTTCGAGCGTCCTGGTCATGCGTTGCCCGGCTTTGAGCGCGCGCACGCCGGCCGCCTGGATCGCCGGGCCATCGGCCATTGGGTCGGTGAACGGCATGCCGAGCTCGATCACGTCGGCGCCGGCTTTGGGCAGCGCCTTGGCGATGGCAAGCGCGGTGGCGTAATCGGGGTCGCCGGCCATGGTGAAAGTCACCAGCGCGGCGCGGCCTTCCTGTTTCAGCGCGGCGAAGCGGTTGTCGATTCGAGTGGTCATTCTGTTGCAGGTCTATGGTCACTCGGTAGAGAGTGCGTTGTGGCTAACAGTTCCCTCTCCGCTTGTCGCAGCTTTAATTCGAGTTCAGTTCTTGCACGCCGATCAACTCTAATCGACATAATCATAGCAACCAAACCAAAGAACATGCCACTAAACTTGACCGCCGTATCAATCCAATCGCTTAAGGAGGACTTTGTGTAAGTTTCATTTTGTTTTTCGATGCGTTGAACTTGGCGCTCAAGCATTTTGTTATATTCGTCCTGCAAAAACTCGACGTTCTTCTGCCATTCGGCCACTCGTTCCGAAGAGGGCGGTTCGATTACCACTCTGGGTACGTCAACCGTAGTTCTCACCTCTTTCATTTCAACGCGTGGAGGAAATCCACCGACGATACTAGGCACCTTCGTGACAATCTCACGTTTTGAACCCTCAGTGTGCGTCTGACCTTCTGGTCTTGGAGGTAGAACCAAAGGACCAAGATTTTTCTTCGCAACTTCAATTATTTCGTTGGCCGTGAGCGTCTTTCCTTGCCCCGATGTGACAAAAGGCCCTTCGACGTATAAAATTGAAAAAACGACGGGCACAACGAAAAACGCTGCGGCAGCAATCATCAACCAATTTGATTGTTTAATGAAGCTCATCTGGCTTTTCGTGAAAGATACGCCTCGACGCTGGCGAGATCCTTGTCGCCGCGGCCGGAAAGATTGACCACCATCAGGTGATCCGAAGCCTTCTGCGGCGCGAGGTCGACGACGCGGGCGAGCGCATGCGCCGGCTCCAGCGCCGGGATGATGCCTTCGAGCTTGCTGCACAGCTGGAACGCCGCCACCGCTTCGTCGTCGGTGGCCGAGAGGAATTTGACGCGCCCCATATCGTTGAGCCAGGCGTGCTCCGGTCCAATGCCGGGATAATCGAGGCCGGCTGAGATCGAATGCGCTTCCTCGATCTGGCCGTCGTCGTCCATCAAAAGATACGTGCGGTTGCCGTGCAGCACGCCGGGGCGGCCGCCGGCGATGGAGGCGGCGTGCTTGCCGCTCTTCAGACCGAGCCCGGCCGCTTCTACGCCGTAGATTTCGATCGGGCGCTCGTCGAGGAAGGGATGAAACAGGCCCATGGCGTTGGAGCCGCCGCCGATGCAGGCGACAAGCGAATCCGGCAGCCGGCCTTCGGCGGCAAGCATCTGCTCGCGCGTCTCGCGCCCGATGATCGACTGGAAATCGCGCACCATGGCCGGATAGGGATGCGGCCCGGCGACGGTGCCGATGCAATAGAAGGTGTCGGCGACATTGGTGACCCAATCGCGCAGCGCCTCGTTCATCGCGTCCTTGAGCGTGCGCGAGCCGGAGGCGACGCCGCGCACTTCGGCGCCGAGCATCTTCATACGCAGGACGTTCGGCTTCTGCCGCTCGACGTCGACCGCACCCATATAGACGATGCAGGGGAGGCCGAACTTGGCGCAGAGCGTGGCGGTGGCGACGCCGTGCATGCCCGCGCCGGTCTCCGCGATGATGCGGGTCTTGCCCATGCGCCTGGCCAGCATGATCTGGCCGAGCACGTTGTTCACCTTGTGCGCGCCGGTATGGTTGAGTTCTTCGCGCTTGAAATAGATTTTCGCCCCGCCGCAATGCTGGGTCAGCCGCTCGGCGAAATAGAGCGGCGACGGCCGGCCGACATAGGTGGCAAGATAGCCGTCCATCTCATTCTGGAAAGTCGGATCGGCTTTGGCTTCGGCATAGGCTTTTTCCAGGTCGAGGATCCGCGGCATCAGCGTTTCGGCGACAAAGCGGCCGCCATAGATGCCGAAATGCCCGCGCTCGTCCGGCCCGGTGCGGAAGGAATTGGGCTGCTGCGCGGTCATGCAAAAAGCTCCAATCCCTCCCCTGCAGGGAGATATGGCGCGCTAATGATCATGCGCTGCTCACAACTGGATTCAGCGCGGCTTCTGCCTGTCGCGCGGCGCGGACGAAAGCGCGGATTTTCTGCACGTCCTTCTCGCCGGGGGCATGTTCGACTCCGGAGGAAACGTCGACGCCGCCGGCGCGGGTGATGCGCAAGGCTTGCGCCACATTGTCGGCATCGAGCCCACCCGAAATCATGTACGGAATAGCCGGATCGACACCTTTCAGCAGCGTCCAATCAAACGGCTTACCGAGGCCGCCCGGCCGTGCGGCATCGTGCGGCGCACGCGCATCAAACAACAGCCTATCGGCAACCGCGGCATAGCGAGCGATAGGATCGAGATCGGCTTTCGCCGCGACCGGCAGCGCCTTCATCACCGGTAAGCCGAAGCGCGCGCGTATTTCGGCCACCCGTTCCGGCGTCTCGCGGCCGTGCAATTGCAGCATATCGGGCTTTAACGCCGCGACGATGCCGGCAAGCGTCCGGTCGTCGGCGTCAACGGTGAGCGCAACCTTGCCGGCGCGGCCTTTGACCCGCTCGCCCAGCGCTCGCCCAGCCTCCAGGTCAAGATGGCGCGGGCTCGGCGGAAAAAACACGAAGCCGACCATATCGGCGCCGGCGTCCAGCGCCGCCGCAAGCGCGTCCGGCGTCTTCAGCCCGCAGATTTTGATGATGAGACCAGTCATCTGATCTTTTCTATCAGTCGATCTACCGATGACAACAAGACCGAAATCTCATCCTGAGCGATACGTAATATGATCTGGGTGTCAATGAGCCAGTAGCCATGCACTAAACGGTTCCGCAAGCCATTGATTGCGGTCCACGATATGTCAGGCGCAAGGGCACGCACGTCTTTCGGCACCTGATTCAGTGCCTCGCCCACAACGGCGAGACAAAAACAGATCGCTCATATCGGCTTTAGCCCGCTGAGGATGCGTGTCCTGTCATTGCCGTGCAGTTCGCTGCGCAGAATGATGCCGACAGGACGCCCAAGACGATCCGATAGATCTGCTTCTGCGCCGGCAACACCGAGCAGTGACAAACCTTCATGTTTTTCGGCCAATAAGTTGATGGCATCCGCGCCAAACACATGGGTCGCGCTGCCTGGCTCCAAGAGCCCGACAAAGCGCAGAGGGAACTCCTCTTCCACGGCGTGGAGATGGGTCAACAAGATTCGGCGATCGATATTCTGGACATTCATGCCGAACTTATACCATTGCCAGGACCAACTATTCCACCGGCGGAACGACCAGCGGCGGCTGACGTTCAGCCGGCGCCGAGGGCGGCGCGGCAGTGCCGAAGCGCCGGCGGAGGGTCGCGAGTTCCTCATGCAGAGCGCGCACATCGGCATCGAGGCGGCGGGCGGTGCGGCGCCAACCGCCTTGCCCGAGCCAGGCGGCGAAGCCGCCGATAACGACACCGAAAATCAGTACGACGAAGATCAGCACGAACAGCGGCATGGTCGACGAATAGGCCGGCTTGGCGCCGCCGAACGGGTCAAGCGACACCGTCACCAGCTGCCGGTTCGCCACGGCGAAGGCGACGATGACCACCACCAGCGGGATGACGATAATCGCGGTGACGATTTTACGGAGCATGGCTTCCTCCGAGGCTCCACCTTTACGCAACTGTCATTCGTTGCGAAAGCGAAGAACCCCACGTCCAAAGCGCCGGGCATATCCCCTCCGCCGCGACAAATAGATACTTACGGGGATACGTGCCTACGCCGCCGGCTCGGCTTTATTCAGCCGTTCGCGCATCTCCTTGCCGGTCTTGAAGAACGGCACGGATTTCTGCTCGACCGAGACATGCGCGCCGGTACGCGGATTGCGCCCGGTGCGGGCCGGCCGGTGCTTGACCGAGAAGGCGCCAAAGCCGCGCAACTCGACGCGATCGCCACGCGACATGGCGTTGGTGATCTCGTTAAGGATGGCGTTGACGATGTTCTCGACGTCGCGCTGGTAGAGGTGCGGGTTCTGGGCGGCGATGTGCTGGACAAGCTCTGACTTGATCATAGGCGCTGCCCCATCCCGGTCAGTTGGACGATCAAGGGTGCCAAAGCGCCAAGAGACCGTCAAGGTTGAGTCTTTCCACCGCCTGCACCGAACCCCACTGCTCGATGTGCTGCGCAACGGCACGCAAGCCGACCGCCTCGAAGGTCCAGGCGGCGACGTGCAGGAAGGAAAACTCGCTGAAACGCGGCTGCAGCGAGTAGTCGCGCACCGGCGTGCTGGCGGGGATGCCTTTTTCCTTGGCGAGCCAAGCCAAAGCGGTCTTTTCGTTGCCGAGTTGGTCGACCAGTTTGAGGCCAAGCGCCTGCCGGCCGGTGAAGACGCGGCCGTCGTCGACTGCCGCGAGCTGTGCGTCGTCCATTTTGCGACGGTTTTTCACCAGGCCCTTAAACCAGGCATAGGAATCGAGCACGATCGCCTCGATCGCTGCCCGCGCCTCCGGGCTGGTCGGCTCGAAGCCGCTGGGCGCCGCCTTCAGCGGCGTGGACTTGATCGATTCCACCGAGACGCCGACGTTTTTGAGAAGGTCGGTGAAGTTCGGATACTGGACCAGCACGCCGATCGAGCCCACCAGCGAGGTGTCCTGCGCCACGATGTGGTCGGCGGAAATCGCCGCGATATAGGCGCCGGAAGCGGCGAGCCCATCCACCACGATCACCATCGGCTTCTTGGCCTGCAAGGCGCGCAATGAGTCGAAAAGCTGCTCGGCGCCGGAGGTGGTGCCGCCGGGGCTGTCGACATGCACGATCACGGCGCGGGCATTGGAGCGGGCGAGCTTGTCGAGCGCCTCGACGCGGTCCTGGTTATTGCGGATCAGGCCTTGGACCTTGATGCGGGCAATGTAATTGCCCGGGCTTAGCCAGCGCGGCGGCGCCAGCGCAACCGCCGCACCGGCAATCGCCACGATGGCAATAAGAATCGCGCTGACGCGCCAGAAAGTGAGCTTACGCCGCAACCGGCGGCGATCGACGATCGAATCGGCGTCGAGCGACATGGGGAGCGCTCCTTTTTTAAGCCCCGGAATGCTGCAACGATTGTGCTACCGGCATCCCTCTTCTCGCAAAAAAGCGGGTGCCTGCAGCGCAACGCGTGATGTTGCACTGCGACCCGGACAGGCCGGCATTCGGCTACTCTTCCGCCTTTTCCTTTTCCGGCTCACCGCCCTCGGGCTTGTCACCGGCGCGCTGCTTGAGGGCGGCGCCCAGGATGTCGCCAAGCGACGCGCCGGAATCGGCGGTACCATATTGGGCGATCGCCTCTTTTTCCTCGGCAACTTCCAGCGCCTTGATCGACACCGAGATCTTGTGCGCCTTGCGGTCGAATTGGGTGACGCGAGCGTCGACCTTCTGCCCGACCGCGAAACGCTCGGGGCGCTGCTCGCCGCGGTCGCGCGCGAGCTCGTTGCGCTTGACGAAGGCGGTCAAGTCGGTGCCGACTATCTTGACGTCGATGCCGGCTTCTTTCACCTCGGTGACCTCGCAGGTCACCACCGATCCCTTTTTGATGTCGCCGGCCGAGGCCATCGGGTCGCCCTGCAGCTGCTTGACGCCTAGCGAGATGCGCTCCTTCTCGACGTCGACGTCGAGCACCTGCGCCTTGACGATGTCGCCCTTCTTGTATTCCTCGATCACCTGCTCGCCCGGACGCTTCCAGTCGAGATCGGAGAGATGGACCATGCCGTCCACGTCGCCGTCGAGGCCGAGGAACAGGCCGAACTCGGTCTTGTTCTTGACTTCGCCTTCGACGATCGAGCCGGGCGGATGCTTCTCGACGAAGACTTCCCACGGATTGCGCATGGTCTGCTTGAGACCGAGCGAGATACGGCGCTTGACCGGGTCGACCTCGAGAATCTGCACCTCCACTTCTTGCGAGGTGGAGACGATCTTGCCGGGATGCACGTTTTTCTTGGTCCACGACATTTCCGAGACGTGGATCAGGCCCTCGATGCCGGGTTCCAATTCGACGAAAGCGCCGTAGTCGGTGATGTTGGTGACCCGGCCCTTGAATTTCGCGCCCACCGGATATTTGGCCTCGATACCCTGCCAGGGATCGTCGAGCAATTGCTTCATGCCGAGCGAGATGCGGTGGGTCTCGTGGTTGATCTTGATGATCTTGACCTTCACCTGCTGGCCGATATTGAGCACCTCAGTCGGATGATTGACGCGCCGCCAGGCGATGTCGGTGACGTGCAAGAGGCCGTCGATGCCGCCGAGATCGACGAAGGCGCCGTAATCGGTGATGTTCTTGACCACGCCATCGATGACCTGACCTTCTTCTAGGTTCTGCACCAGCTCTTGGCGTTGCTCGGCTCTGGTCTCTTCCAGCACGGTGCGGCGCGACACTACGATATTGCCGCGGCGGCGGTCCATCTTCAGGATCTGGAACTGCTGCGGCACGTTCATCAGCGGGGTGACGTCGCGAATCGGTCTTATGTCGACCTGGCTGCGCGGCAGGAAGGCCACGGCGCCGTCGAGATCGACGGTGAAGCCACCTTTGACCTGGTTGAAGATGACGCCTTCCACCTTCTCGTTGTTCTGGAACGCCTTCTCCAGCTTGCCCCAGCTTTCCTCGCGCCGCGCCTTGTCGCGTGACAACACCGCTTCGCCAAGCGCGTTCTCGACGCGCTCCAGGTAGACCTCGACCTCATCGCCGATCTTGAGGCCGGGCTGCCGCCCCGGACCCGCAAACTCACGCAAGGCCACGCGGCCTTCGGTCTTCAGCCCGACATCGATGACGGCGAATTCCTTTTCGATGCCGACGATCTTGCCTTTGATGACCGAACCTTCCGACAGGTTTCCGCCGCCAAAGGTCTCGTCGAGCAGTTTGGCGAAGTCCTCACGCGAGGGATTTTGCGCTGTGGCAATAGCGGTGGCCATGAACACTCCTGTATGCGGTGCGCCGACGGGTTGAAATCGCGTTCGGAAAGCGCGGGCCGAAGGCCCCGCAAGACCTTCGGCAGCCTCCGGAATCCCGGATGGCCGGCGCGAATACCGTGCTTTCGGAACGATGAATGCGGTCGGGCGCCGAACGCAGAGGCACGAGCGGGGCCTTGTCCTCCAACAGCGAGGGGCGGTCAGCCGCGCCCTCGGCCCGCTCGGGTAGCCTCGACGATGTCAATGGCGGCCCGGGTGGCGGTGGATATATCCATCTCCGTGGTATCGAGCAAGTGTGCGTCGGGCGCTTGTCTCAGAGGGGCTGCGGCGCGGCGGCTGTCGCGCTCGTCGCGCTTGCGGATGTCGGCGAGCACGGCGGCCTCCTCGATCGGCCGGCCAGCGGCGCGATATTCAAGAGCGCGGCGGGCGGCGCGCACTTCTGGCGTGGCGGTGACAAAGATTTTTACCTCGGCATCGGGGCAGATGACGGTACCGATGTCGCGGCCGTCGAGCACGGCGCCGGGCGGCTTGGCCACGAACTCGCGCTGAAACGCGATGAGTGCGGCCCGCACCTCGGGGATGGCGGAGACGATGGAGGCCGCCTCGCCTACGGCGTGCGCCTTGAGCGCGATTTCGTCGAAGGCGGCCGGATCGAGCGTTCGTGCCGCGGCGACTGCGGCGGCCGCATCGTCCGGGCGATGGCCGGCATCGATGAGCGCTTTCGCCACCGCACGGTAGATCAGCCCGGTATCGAGATGGCGCAGGCCAAAATGGACCGCGAGCTTCTTGCCGAGCGTGCCTTTGCCGGAGGCGGCCGGACCATCGATGGCGATGATCATGGCGGCGTCTCAGAAAGAAGGCCAAGCGCGTTCAGCAAGGCTGGGGGCGCATCGGAATCTATGACGGTTATGTGGTTCTGCTTGGGGCCTACGAGCCGCGGCTTGGCGCCCGAATTGTCGAAAATCGCCGCCTGGTCCGCCTGCTCGAGAAACCAGAGGAGGTTACCAAGCGACCGAAGCCAACGCTGCCTGATCTTTGCCTCTGGCACATCATGGCCGCCCTTTTCGACGCGCAGCTTAACTCGCTGCACATTCAGGTCGGCTGAAGTCAACATGACAAAAATCAATCTAAACTCGAAATCGTATTTCTTAGCGAGAGATACTAGACGCCGATACTTGTTCGTCGAAAGAACAGTTTCGACGCCAACGGTCTGGTGGGCGCGGATCGTTGCTTCCAGCCACGCTTCAATGCGAACGACGGCTTGGATGTTGGCTTCACTCAGAGAAAGCCGTTCGACCTCTTGGATACGGCGCGTCAATAGATCGGGGTTAATGATCCAGATCGATTGATCGAAGGCCTCGAATTCGGTCTTGCCGTAGAGACTACTTTTGCCCGACCCGTTAGGGCCGCCAACGATCCAAAAAGTCGGCCGTTCGCTGGGCGTCACTTTTTGGAACTGGCCATAACGCCGTCCGGAGAGCCGAGAAGGCGCCTGTTCTCGTCTCGTGCGCGCCTCACGTTTTTCTCAAATACAATCGTCAAGTCATCAATGAAGGTCGCGCTGTTGGCGTCGAGTGACAAAATACGTTCGACCTTTCCACTTGAGGTTCGCATGCGCTTTTCGCGCACCGAACTCTTGCCATTTTTGCGCTTGGCTCGCTTGAGGTCGGCTATGACTATGTCAGACATAGGAGGAATCCAATTGATCCTCAATATAGGTTTTTCTCCTCACAAACGCTATATGGGTCACGACAGATCCGCCCCGATCGAACGCATCAGCTCGACGAAGCCGGGGAAGCTGGTGGCGATGAAGGCCGAATCGTCGATGCGCACAGGATTGTCGCTGGCAAGCCCCATGATGAGCGCCGCCATGGCGATGCGGTGGTCCATGTGGGTGACGACCTCGCCGCCGCCGGCTGCGTGGCCTTTGCCGTGCACGATCAGATCGTCGCCTTCGATTTGCACCTCGACGCCGTTCGCGCGCAGCATGTCGGCCGTCGCGGCGAGACGATCGGATTCCTTAACGCGCAATTCCTGCAGCCCGCGCATACGCGTTAGGCCTTCGGCGAAGGAAGCGACCACCGCCAGGATCGGATACTCGTCGATCATCGAGGGCGCGCGCGCCGCCGGCACCTCGACTCCCTTGAGCGCCGAGGTGCGCACGCGCAGGTCGGCGACCTCCTCGCCCCCATCGTCGCGCTTATCGAGTTCCTCGATGCTGGCGCCCATCTCGCGCAAGGTCGCGAGCAATCCGGTGCGCAGCGGATTGGTCATCACCGCATCCAGGATCAGCTCGGAGCCGGGCACGATCAATGCGGCGGCGATTGGAAACGCCGCGGAGGACGGATCGGCCGGCACGGCGACGCTTGCCGGCTCAAGCTCGGGCTGACCCTGCAGCGTGATGCGGCGGCCGTGCTCGCCGTATGGCTTGGTCATGATCTTGGCGCCGAAATGCTTGAGCAGGCGTTCGGTATGGTCCCGCGTCGCCTGCGCTTCGATCACCGTGGTCTCGCCCGGCGCCGTCAAGCCCGCCAGCAGCACCGCCGACTTTAGCTGGGCGGAGGCGACCGGCGGCTCATAGACAATCGGGATCGGATCGCGCGCGCCTTGCAGCGTCAGCGGCAGGCGGGCGCCTTCAGCCGCCTCGATCAGGCGGGCGCCCATCTTTTCCAAGGGGTCGAGGACGCGCCGCATCGGTCGCCTGCGTAATGAGGCGTCGCCGTCGAAACTCGCGGTCACCGGACAGCCGGCGACCGCGCCAAGAGCCAACCGCACCCCGGTGCCGGAGTTACCGAAATCGAGCACGCCGGACGGCTGGGCGAAGCCGCCGACGCCGACCCCGTGGATGCGCCAAGCCCCTTCCCCGCTGCGCTCGAGCCTGGCGCCGAGCGCGCGCATGGCCTCGGCGGTGTGCATGACGTCCGCGCCTTCCAACAGACCGGTGACCGCGGTCTCACCGACGGTGAGCGCCGCCAAGATCAGCGCGCGGTGCGAGATCGACTTGTCGCCGGGCACGCGGACGCGGCCCTGCAGAGGGCCGCTCCGGCGGGCGGTAAGCGGGGTTAATACAGCGCTGTCCAATGCAATCGTCCCAAAAAGTCGCGCCGTCCTAGCACGCAGCCGCTAATAGCGTCAGCCCACGTTCCGACAAACCGATGCCCAAAAAACGGCCGCGCCGCCGCTATTGACAGCCGCCCCTCAACTAGCCAAGTGAAGCACCGATTTGGCGAACTTTTCGAGGATGCTCTACCGTGGCAAAACCCGAACTTGGCACCAAGCGCGTCTGTCCGGAGACCGGCCGCAAGTTCTACGATCTCAACAAGACGCCGGTGATATCGCCCTATACCGGCAAGATTGTGCCGATCGCTCCAGCGCCGCGCGCGCGGGCGGAAACGGCAGCTCCGCCGGCGGCGCGGCCGCAGCCGGTGCCTGAAGCGGAATCGATCGTACCGGAGACGGCGGACGCCGAATTCGTGTCGCTCGAGGACGCCGAGGCCGAGCAACAGGGCAAGAAGCCGGCCGAGGCCGAGGCCGCGGTGGCCGGCGAGGAAGACGTCGAGGTAGACGACGAGAGCCTGGACGACGCCGCCTTTATCGAGGAAGAGGAAGAAGGCGACGCCGACGTGACCGACATCATCGGCGAAGGCATCGAGAAGGAAGAGGAGCAGTAATGTCGGATGTCGGATGTCAGATGTCAGAGATCGGAAATCAGAGAGGTGCTGATGCCTTTTCTCCGACATCTGTTCTGCGACATCTGTTCTCTGGAGGGGCCATAGCTCAGCTGGGAGAGCGCTTGCATGGCATGCAAGAGGTCGGCGGTTCGATCCCGCCTGGCTCCACCACCCGCCTACGCTAAAGCTTCGGCGGGCAAGGCCTTCGCGTGGCGGGTGTCCGCCGAAGCTTTAGCGTAGGCGGACTGCGCGCTGGCCTCCAGACGAAGCGGAAGCTAAATTGCTTCGATGCATTACGTATACGTTATCGAAAGCATTAGTTTTCCAAGCGAAATCTACATTGGTTTAACCGGCAACCTCCGAAAAGCGATTTGCCGCTCACAATTCAGGTCAGTCTAGTCATACGAGAAAATTCAAGCCATGGCGGCTTGTCGCTTATTGCGCCTTCGTGAATCCAACGACAGCTGCTGCGTTCGAGCGCTATCTTAAGTCGGGGTCCGGTCGGGCCTTCATAAGAAAGCGCCTTTACTAACCAGAAAACCCAAATGCAGAACAAGATCGCGCTCGAAGAACATTTCGTCGTCAAGGAACGCTCGGCGACTCCAAGTTGTTAGGACCGCACGTGAGACAGACCCGAGTGCCGGAATGAGCGGAGCGCTCAGCTCGGCGTGTTCGCTCATTTGAGGCTGGCCTTGCTTCGTCCGGCCCCTGCGTCGAGCGCCGCGAGGCGCGTCGCGAGCATTCGGTGCAATTCGGCAAGTTCAGCTCGCAGCCGCGCGATCTCTGCTTCCTGCCGTGCGTTTAATTCTCGCTCCCGCGCAATCTGCGTTTCCTGCTGCGCGTTCAGTTCGCGTTCCGCCTTCCACTGGTGCAGCAGCAGCGGGACGATCTCGATATACTGCACCGAGTCCGGCCGCTGTGCGCGGTCGCGCACCACCAGCTCCGGCATCACCTGC